>Ga0153940_1000005_pt1 | contig 203413 bp, 202 predicted proteins | sample TSNJ024MetaG_FD_104736 | JGI IMG/M metagenome (GOLD analysis project Ga0153940, IMG submission 104736) | Attine ant fungus gardens microbial communities from New Jersey, USA - TSNJ024 MetaG | ecosystem: Host-associated > Fungi > Mycelium > Unclassified | place: USA: New Jersey, Brendan T.... | reverse complement strand
TTATTATCAGTCCAGATTTACTTGAAAACAAAATAAAGGACGGAGCTGGACTGCTCAATCCTTTAAATTATTATCTAAGAAAAGTTGGAATATAAGTTGTAGAGCCGTATACGAGACCCGTACATACGGTTCAAGGTAGAGGGAAATAATTCTTAGCAATTATTTCTCTACTCTATTTGACCTCAGCTATTGTAATTCATGAACCGTGAAAAGCAGGCTTGACTTAATCAGCGACATATATTATAGTAGTACTACAAAACACTACTAACATGGAAATGGAGCAGATCGCATGGACAAAGAAATGGCAGTAGAAAGGCTGGCTGGTTTTGGACTCACCAGGCAGGAGGCGGTATTGTATGTCTGCCTGCTGCAGGAACCGAAGCTGACTGGATATGAAGCAGCTAAGCAGACCGGTATTTCCAGATCCAATGCTTATGCGGCTCTGGCGAATCTGCTGGAAAAGGGTGCCGCCTATTGCGAAGAAGAGGAAGCGGTAAAAAAGTATATACCGGTAGCACTGCAGGAATTCTGCAGTAATTATATCAGCAAGATGGAAAGAGATAAGGAGTGGCTGGAAAATAACGTATTGGTTAAAAAGGCTGCTCAAGAGGGCTATATTACCATCGAAGGTTCTAAACACATCTTGAATAAGATGCGGAATTTACTGCAGCAGGTTGAAGAGCGGGTTTATGTATCCAGCAGTAAGAACAACCTATCTGATGTCGAGCCGGAATTGAAAAATTTGATTGAAGCAGGGAAAAAAGTGGTCATTATTACCGATGAGCAGGTTTTCATGGATATGGCTAAGGTTTATGTCGGCGGGTGCCGCCAAAGTCAAATTGGCATTATCGCTGATTCGAAATATGTATTGACCGGCGAATATGGACCGGAAGGCAATAATACCTGTTTGTATTCCGGTCAGCAGAATTTTGTGGAATTATATAAGAATGCACTTGCTAATGAAATCAGATTAATAGAATACCAGAAAGGAAAACCATAACTATGACAAAGGAAATGTTTGTAACCAAAGAACAACTAAAGGGAATTATTAAGGAGTACCCGACACCATTTCATTTATACGATGAAAAGGGCATAAGGGATAATATAAAGGCACTTAAAGAGGCGTTTGCGTGGAATCCGGGATTCAAAGAATATTTTGCCGTAAAGGCCAATGCAAATCCTTTTTTGATCAACATTTTGCGTGAGTACGGTTGCGGCTGTGACTGTTCTTCATATACCGAATTGCTGCTTTCAGAAGCAATTGGAGCCGTTGGAGATGATATTATGTTTTCCTCTAATGCAACTCCGGCGGAAGAATTTCAATTAGCTGAAAAGTTGGGGGCGATCATCAATTTAGATGATATCACCCATATCGATTATCTGGAAAAAGCGATCGGATATATCCCGGAAACGATCAGCTGCCGGTATAATCCGGGCGGTGTTTTTACAATTAGCAATAATATTATGGATAATCCCGGAGATGCGAAATACGGCATGACCATCGAACAGTTATTTGAAGCGTTTAAGATCCTGAAAGAAAAAGGTGCCAGGGAATTTGGCATTCATGCCTTTCTGGTCAGCAATACAGTTTCTAATGACTATTATCCGATGCTGGCTAAAATCTTATTTAAAACGGCGGTGAAACTGCAGGAAGAGACCGGCGTTCACATCAAGTTTATCAACCTGTCCGGCGGCATTGGTATTCCTTATGAGCCGGGTCAGGAACCGAATGATATCAAGATCATCGGTGAAGGGGTCCGCAAAGCTTATGAAGAGGTGCTGGTCCCGGCCGGAATGGATGATACCGCCATTTACACCGAACTGGGACGTTTTATGACCGGGCCTTACGGCTGCCTGGTCACGACGGCGATTCATGAGAAGAATATTCATAAAGAATATATTGGCTGTGATGCGTGTGCGGTCGACCTGATGCGGCCGGCAATGTATGGTTCCTATCATCATATCACGGTGATGGGCAAAGAGAACCAGTCGCACGATCATCAATATGACATCACCGGTTCTCTGTGTGAAAATAATGATAAATTTGCAGTCGACCGGATGCTCCCTGCGATAGATATCGGTGATGTTCTGGTGATTCATGATACAGGAGCACATGGATATGCGATGGGATACAATTATAATGGGAAACTGAAGTCAGCGGAGATATTGCTGAAAGAAGACGGCAGTACCGAACTGATCAGAAGGGCAGAAAAACCAGCGGATTATTTCGCAACGCTGGATTGTTTTGAGATTGGTAAAAAACTTTTGAAATAGCTGTTGAATTGTTTAAAATAATATGCTAAAATTAATTTCGGTTGCTAAACCGGGAACGCGGATGTGGCGGAATGGCAGACGCACAAGACTCAAAATCTTGCGGGGGCGACCTCGTGTGGGTTCAAGTCCCACCATCCGCATGCTGATTTTATGACGAAAGGTCTCTATTTATAAGGCTTTTCGTCATTTTGTTATATTATGGAAAACAATGGATTTACCTGCAGATCGAGAGTTGGAACAAAAAAGGAGAGATCAGTATGGCTTACAATTTAAATAATGGTGCAAAACGGGTAGTAGCAGATTTAAAGGAATTAGCAGGACTTACGGCAGATGAACATGGTGCACAGCGTGTCGCCTGGACGCCGGTCTGGCAGAAGACCAGAGACTGGTTCAAAAAAAAGGCGGAGGCAATTGGGGCGGAAGTGACCAGAGATGCGGCCGGAAATGTATGGGTGAAGCTGGAAGGTGAATCGTCGGAGGCAGTTGCAGTTGGGAGCCATTTAGACAGCGTCCCGAACGGTGGCAGTCTAGATGGTGCATTGGGAGTAATTTCGGGTTTGGAGGTACTGCGTCGATACGCAGGAGACGGCAAACCGAAAAAAACAATCTATGTAATAGACTGGGCTGATGAAGAAGGTGCCGGTTACGGATACAGCTGTCTGGGCTCGTCAGCTGCCAGTGGAACACTGAATGTGGAAGAGTTAATATCCAGAGAAGACTTGAACGGGGTGAAATTCGAGGATGCAGTAAGAGCATATGGCATTGACCCGGATACTATGACCGATGCTCACAATCAGATGAAAGCGCGGAAACTGAAGAGCTATCTGGAGCTGCATATTGAACAGGGGCCGGTTCTGGAACAGACAGGCAAAGAGGTATCCTGTGTCTATGGAGCTGCCGGTGTGGAGCGGCACTACATAGATTTTACCGGACAGGCGGCTCATGCCGGTTCCTTCCCGATTAAAATGCGTCAGGATGCCTTCCTGGCAGCAGCTCAGAGTGCATTGGAATTCAGAGACCTGGCGTTAAAATATGATGCTGTTTGTACCGTTGGACAGGTCAGCGTGGCACCGGATGTAACCACCATTGTACCCGGGAAATGTACCATTTCACTGGACCAGCGGACCATTGATCCGCATAACCTGCAGCAGATGTACGCAGAAGCACAGGAGATTGCCGGCCGGGCGGCAAAGGAACATGGAGTGAGTGTCAGCTGGCGGAAAATCTGTACGGTAGCTCCGCAGCTATTTGATGATGAACTGATAGAACTGTGTAAAGAAGCGGTCAAAGAGGAAACCGGAGAGCCGGCTAATATGTATTCCGGGCCTCTTCATGACGCAGTGGAAATGGCCAAACAGATTCCAACAGTCATGATGTTTGTGATGTCGGAAGGCGGCTTATCCCACACGAAGGAAGAGTATACTCCGGATGAAAAGATAGAGGTCGGTGTACAGGCATTCCTGCGTCTGTTGGATAAAGTTGTGAATGAGTAGGTCGGTCTGCCTAGGGGATGGCATAAATCTGCGCTTTGAGAATCGCATCATAAATCATAAAGTGAGACTTGTTCAGCGAGGGTATTAGGGCAGGTTAGTCATCGGATAAAATAAACAAGTTGAAATAAGTATACTTGACACTTAGTGCGGCACTTACTATAGTGATAATAGAAAGTAAACGTTTTCTTATAAGGAAAGAATGGAGGCGCGAGATGTATTACAAACAATATGGAAATACCGATATGAAAGTATCCGCAATCGGACTGGGAACCATGCGGTATGATGAGGAGGATATTTTAGCAGGAAATTATGAAAAGTGTGCGGAAATTCCGTTGTATGCATTAGAAAAAGGAATTAATTACTGGGATACAGCCCCTTTTTATTGTCACGATAAAAGCGAGACTGTGACAGGGATTGCACTATCGCAGGTTAAGCGGAGTGATGTATATGTAACCTCGAAAACCAATTTAAGTACTTTGGAACAGGACAGCGGCAGAGATGCTTTCCGCCGGCGGCTTGAGACATCACTTAAGCGGCTGCAGACCGATTATATTGATTTTTATCATATGTGGTGTATGCTGAATCTGGAATCGTGGGAAAAGCATATGGAACTGTTGTATGGATACTTTGAAGAAGCGAAATCGGAAGGATTGATCCGGAACATCGTATTTTCCTCTCATATGCAGGGTGATGGCATTGAAAAGGTGGTGGATAGCAACAAGTTCCGGGGCATGCTGATCGGTTATAATGCGCTGAATTACCGTTTCCGCCAGAGCGGGATCGAATCGGCATATGACAATGGTATGGGAGTGGTGGTCATGAATCCCCTTGGCGGAGGTATGATTCCGCAGAACCCGGAAGCATTTGCCTATCTGAGTGAAGGTACCGATCTGACGGTTCCTCAGGCAGCGCTGCGCTTTGTGGCTTCACATCGGGAGATTACGATCACTCTGGCAGGCTGTACGGCCAGGGAGCATGTTGACGATGCGGTGAAGGCAGTGGAAGATCTTAAAGAACGGCCGGCTGCGGAAATTACGGCGGAGTATGAAGATAAGGGCAGGGCACTGAATAACTTATGTACCGGATGCGCTTATTGTGACGCCTGTCCTAAAGGGATTCAGATTCCCCAGTTTATGGATGCTTATAACCAGAGTATTCTGAGTCAGGATCCGGCCGCAGCGCTGGAGCGTCTGGATAACCACTGGGGACTTGGATGGGCGGAAGCAAAAGAGTGTATCGCCTGTGAAAAGTGTGAGAAATTATGCACGCAGCATCTGCCGATCATTAACCGTTTGAAAGAAATCGCCGAAGTAGGTGAACAGCAGAAGGAAAGTGCGGAGTAAATTATGACAGTAAAGCAACCAACAAAAGCGAAAGCCCACGTGCTTAAAAGCGTATATGGAGGTGTTCTGATTGCGTTAGGAGTGCTATTGCCGCAGGCGTTTCACGTATTTGGGCAGAATGCTGGAATGATTTTTCTGCCGATCCAGATCCCGGTTTTGATCGCCGGAGTTCTTTTAGGACCTTATTACGGCGGACTTATTGGCATTGTAGTACCGGTCTTTAGCAGCATTCTGACGGGTATGCCGCCGGTACCAAAGTTATATTTTATGTTATTTGAATTGGGTACATATGGAGTGTTGACCGGTATTTTGTCAAAGCGTTTTAATGTATATCTGAATCTGGCTGCATCAATGATAACCGGACGGCTGGTATATGGCCTGTCTTTGGCAGCCGGAGTGTATATCTTTCAAATGCAGGCGCCGTTTATGAATCTGACTGCATTCATCAGTGGGATCATAACCGGGATACCGGGCATCATTATTCAGTTCGCAGTCATTCCGATATTATATTTTGCACTGAAAAAGGGAGGATTTACATTTGAAAATTAGATTGCGGCAGGCAAAAGAGAAATTGATCGGCGAAGGTTTAAGCTGTGTGATCATGATTAACGGAAATTCGCCGGTATGTTCCGGGGCAATCGGTATTAAGCCGTTAATGCAGGAACTGCGCAGAGACAGACAGGCTTTTGCCGGCGGCGTGATCGCTGATAAAGTAGTTGGCAAGGCTACCGCCCTGTTAGCTGTTCTGGGCGGAGCGGAAGCGGTATATGGAAGCGTTATGAGCAGGGCGGCAGTTGAAGTGTTGACCAACCATCATATTTACTATGAATATGATTCCCTTGTGCCATTCATCGAAAATCGTACTCGTACCGGTAAATGTCCTATGGAAGCTGCAGTGCGGGAGATGGAGGAGCCGGCATTGGCCTTTGATGTGCTGGAAGAGACGATTGCTCAATTAATGGCTGATTCTCCTTTTAAAAAATAAAAATTTGGTGTATAGTATTCTATAGTATAAAAAATGGAGAGTGGCTATGAATGATAAGATTGTTTTGATAGATGGACACAGTATTTTGAACCGGGCGTTTTACGGTATCCCGGATCTTACCAATGCCGAAGGGCTGCATACGAATGCAATATACGGTTTCCTGAACATTATGTTCAAGCTATTGGAAGAGGAAAGACCAGAATATCTGACGGTTGCATTTGATGTTCACGCACCGACTTTCCGTCACGAGATGTATGAGGATTATAAGGGTACGCGCAAGCCGATGGCCGTGGAACTGCGTCAGCAGGTGCCGGTGATCAAAGAAGTGCTGCAAGCCATGAATGTTAATATTGTGGAACAGGCCGGTCTGGAAGCGGATGATCTGCTGGGGACACTGGCAAAGCGCTTTAGTACCGAAGGGATGGCGGTGACCGTGATATCGGGAGACCGTGATCTGCTGCAGCTGGCCACCGACATGGTGAAGATCCGTATTCCGAAAACCAGACAGGGAAAGACCGAAATTGAAGATTATAATGCCGTCGATGTAAAAGAACGGTATCAGGTTACACCTCTGGAATATATTGATGTGAAAGCGCTGATGGGCGATGCTTCGGATAATATTCCGGGAGTCCCCGGTATTGGCGAAAAGACAGCCACAAAAATCATTGCTGAATATGGATCTATCGAAGCGGCATATGAACGTGTGGACGAACTGAAGCCGTTGCGGGCAGCCAATGCTTTAAAAGAACATTATGCATTGGCCCGGATGAGTAAGGAATTGGCGACCATCGAAGTGAATGCTGACTTCCCTTATGCTCTGGAAGATGCAAGACTTACCGATATGTATACACCGGAAGCATATGCGTATTTTCAGCGGCTGCAGTTTAAGAATATGCTAAGCCGCTTTGAAGTGACGGCACCTTCTCATGCAGTCGAAGATCATTTTCAGATAATCACCGGTCGGGAACAGGCAGAAGCGGTCTTTGCCCGGGCCAGACAGCAGAAGATGGTTGGTGCGGTTTGCTTTAAAGATACCACTAATGTACTGCCGCTGTTTGCCGCTGCGGCCGATGTAGGTGGTATCGGGATTGCTTTTGAACAGGAACGTGCCTATTGCATTAAGGTTGGCGATGGTATCAGTAAAGAATACCTGTTGGATCAGCTGCAGCAGACTGCAAAGGAAGTACAGATTTTTTCGATGTTTGATATCAAAGAGCAGCTGCGCTATCTTCCGGATTTGCCTGAAGACCGCTGCTTTGATGTGACGGTGGCTGCTTACCTTCTGAATCCGCTGAAAAATGATTACATTTATGAAGATGTGGCGCACGAATATCTGAATATGATTATTGAAGAGAAAAAGAATCCTGAAATAAAAATATGCTATCAGGCCTATACTGCCTGTGCGGCAGTAGAACCGCTGCTGCAAAAACTGAAAGAGTCTGATATGGAATTGCTGTTTCAGGATATTGAGATGCCACTGGTGTTTACCCTTCACGACATGGAGGAAAATGGCGTCCGGATCGAAGGAGAAGCTTTAAGCTATTACGGCAGGCAGCTGGGAAGTAAGATTATTGAACTGGAAAAGAAAATATATGAGGCGGCCGGCGAGACCTTTAATATCAATTCGCCGAAACAGCTGGGGGTGGTATTATTTGAAAACCTCCAGTTGGCGCACGGTAAAAAGACCAAGACCGGTTATTCAACTGCGGCTGATGTGCTTGATAAACTGGCTCCGGAATATCCCATTGTAGCACAGATTTTAGAGTACCGTCAGCTGACTAAGTTGAAATCTACCTATGCCGATGGATTGGCTAATTTCATCGGTCCGGACGGCAGGATCCACGGAAAATTCAATCAGACCATAACCGCTACCGGCAGGCTCAGCAGTACCGATCCTAATCTGCAGAACATTCCGGTACGGATGGAACTGGGCCGGCTGATCCGAAAGGTTTTTATACCGGAAGAGGAGTTCGTCTTTGTCGATGCTGACTATTCGCAGATTGAGCTGCGGATACTGGCGCACTGTTCCGGCGATGAAGCGCTCATTAATGCTTATAAAGAAGAAAAGGATATTCACCGCATCACCGCTTCTCAAGTATTTCATATTCCTTTTGATGAAGTTACCGATCTGGAACGGCGAAATGCGAAAGCGGTCAATTTTGGAATTGTATATGGTATCAGTTCGTTTGGACTTAGTCAGGATTTGAGTATTACAAAAAAAGAAGCCGCGAATTATATTGATAAATATTTTGAAACCTATCCGGGAATTAAGATTTTTCTTGATGATACGGTTAAACATGCGAAAGATATGGGCTATGTAGTGACTTTATTTGGCCGCCGCAGACCGATACCGGAGTTGAAGTCAAGCAACTTTATGCAGCGTTCGTTCGGTGAACGGGCGGCTATGAACTCACCGATCCAGGGGACTGCGGCTGATATTATAAAGATCGCTATGATCGCGGTGAATAAAGAACTGAAACAGAAAGGGATGAAATCCCGTCTGGTCCTGCAGGTACACGATGAATTATTGGTCGAAGCCCATAAAGATGAGGTTGATCAGGTCAAAGAGATACTGCGGCGTCAGATGCTGCAGGCAGCATCGCTGGATGTTCCGTTGGAAGTAGATATGCATGTGGGCCAGAATTGGTATGAGGCGAAATAAGTATGAAAGTTATCGGAGTTACCGGCGGGATCGGCTCAGGTAAGAGTGCAGTTCTGGATTATATGCAGGAATATATGAATGCGGCAGTGTGTCAGGCCGATCTGGTGGCACACCGGCTGCAGCAGCCGGGCCAGATATGTTATTTTAAGATTATTGAGTATTTTGGTGATGAAGTCATAGATGAACAGCAGAATATTGACCGGAAAAAGCTCAGCAGTCTGGTGTTTGCCGACCGGCAGAAGCTTGACTGGCTGAATCAGATCGTCCATCCGGAAGTAAAGAAGTACATTCAGAACCAAATTCAATGCGAAAGAGAAAAAGAGACCAGGCTCTTTGTTGTCGAAGCGGCCCTGTTGATCGAAGATCATTATGAAACACTGTGTGATGAATTTTGGTATATTTATGCCGATGAAGCCACCAGGAGAGAACGATTGAAACAGCATCGCGGATATACTGATGAGAAGATAGATGCGGTCTTTGCATCACAGGCTTCGGAAGATACCTATCGTGCACATTGCAGACATGTGATTAATAACAGCGGGGATTTTGCGGAAACACGCAGACAAATCAGACATTTAGGAGAAGAGAACGAAAATGAGACTATGTAGCATCGCCAGCGGAAGCAGCGGAAACTGTATTTATGCGGGGAGTGATCACACCCACCTGCTGATCGATACCGGTGTCAGCAAGAAACGGATCGAGGCAGGACTTAATGAATTAGAAGTGAAGGGTGAAGAGTTAAATGGTATATTGATCACTCATGAGCATTCCGACCATATTCAGGGTCTGGGGGTATTCAGCAGGCGGTATGAGATACCGATTTATGCGACACCCGGAACCATCCGGGGGATTTGTGCAAGTAATAGTTTGGGCCGGATGCCGGAAGGACTTCTGTACGAGATTGAAATCGATCAGAAATTTACACTTGGAGATTTGAATATAAAGCCATTTGAGATTTCACATGACGCAAACCAGCCATCAGGATTTCGCATCGAAGATCAGAAAAAGGTGATCGCAATAGCTACAGATCTGGGGGTATATGACGAGTATACGGTAGAAAACCTGTCCGGATTAGATGCAGTACTGCTGGAGGCCAATCACGATATACATATGCTGGAGGTCGGACCCTATCCTTATCCCTTAAAGCGGCGGGTGATGGGAGAAAGAGGTCATTTGTCAAATGAATTGTCAGGGAGACTTCTTTGTGATATACTACATGATGACTTGAAATTTGTTATGCTGGGACATTTGAGTAAAGAAAATAATTATGAAAGACTGGCCCATGAAACGGTAAAACTGGAAATAACATTAGGGGATAATCCGTATAAGGGCGATGACATACCAATAACGGTTGCTGCCCGTGGTGCGGTTTCCCAGATTATTACGGTTTAAGGAAAATAAAAAGAGAGGTCATACAAATGGGAAGAGTAGCAATTATTGCTGACAGTAACAGCGGGATTACACAGGAACAGGGGAAAGAACTGGGAATCATCGTGCTATCGATGCCATTTTTTATTGACGGTGATATATATTTTGAAGATGTTACACTGACACAACAGGAGTTTTATAAGCGTTTAAAAGCGGATGCAGATATTTCTACTTCTCAGCCATCGCCTGCGGATGTGGTGGAATTATGGAATAAGGTTCTGGAGGAATATGATGAGATCGTCCACATTCCGATGTCCAGCGGATTAAGCGGTTCTTGTGCAACTGCGGCGGCATTGTCGGCCGATTTTAACGGCAAGGTGCAGGTGGTGAATAATCAGCGTATCTCTATTACCCAGCGTCAGTCGGTGCTGGATGCGCTGGCCTTTGCCGGGATGGGCAGATCGGCGGCTGAGATCAGGGAGATACTTGAACGGGAAGCACTGGAAGCATCAATTTATCTTGGTGTGGACACACTGAAATACTTAAAGAAGGGCGGACGGATAACACCGGCTGCCGCAGCTATCGGAACAGTCTTGAATTTAAAGCCGGTACTGCAGATCCAGGGGGAAAAGCTGGATGCTTTCGCGAAAATGCGGGGCTGGAAAAATGCCAAGAAGACCATGCTTGAAGCAATGAAGAAAGATGTATCCGAACGCTTTAATGATCAAGAAGTGGAAATTATGCTCGCTCATTCACAGGAAGATGAAGCGGTTGCATTGGAGTGGAAAAGAGAAGTGGAAGAATATTTTCCGGGCTATGATATATATATGGCGCCCTTATCTTTAAGCATTACATGTCATACGGGGCCAGGGGTTCTTGCCATTGGATGCGTAAAGAAAATTGTATAATGGTAATAGATTTAGAGGTCGGAAGCACTTGGTGGTGTAACGACCCCTTTTATATTGCCAGAACCGGTTGAGTATATTCGTTGACAAACGCAATTTTAAATTTATCGGTAATTACCGCTTCATAGAGATCGGCAGCATTTTTATCCAGCTGGAACATCCGCAGTGCCGGTCCGGTCAGTTTATCACCGGTAGAGACTCTCGTGATAAGAGGAATCCGGCTGGTTTCCTTTAAACACTTGAGAACTTCGTTGCTATTATTGCGGAAACCAAGAATCCGGGCATAGAAGGCAAACCCATTATGGGTGAATATATTGAGCTCATCCTGACGGATATCCAGCATAATATGCAGCAATGCCCGACTGATGCGGGAGTGGGTTAACTCCCGGGTTTTCAGGATCATACAAAATTGCTCGTATGAGATATAATCATTCAGGCGATTCATGATTCGGTTAGCCAGTTCCGCAGAAACATCAGCATAGCGGGTCAGGCTGTCCGGTGTTTCACTAAGCAATTTATATTTCAGGATTAAAGAAAAATCATTTGAATAAACCGGATATCTTGTGTTGTAACTGGATTCCAGGATCTGCGCCGAAGCCTGTGGGACCTGATTATCAAGCTGAGAAAAATCAAAGGCTTCCCCAGAAAGAGCCGTGCGGATGGCTGATGCCGAACTGAATTCATCAATTAATTCAGTGTCATGATACGCTGAAGCTACCCGTTTGATGGTATAACCTTTCATTGGGCTGCCCTGTTGGTAGAGCGCTTTGAGATATTCCAAGCCAAGGATGTTATTGGGGTTTTTAACGATGGCTGCCTTTTTTTCATCGCCCAAATAGGTTTCCAGGGCCTTTTGACGGGCCAGGGGATAGGGATGTCCTTCTTTCAGGGATGCTTTTAGAGAGTCCTTATAATTACCTGGTTCATCAGCGATCACCCGGGCAATTTCACTGAGCATATCATAATCCCCGCATTCGGAGCCAAAGCAGATACTGTCAACGCAGCCCAAAGCATCCAGCAGGGCAACAGCGCCGGTGGCAAAATACTCGGCGCTTCCGGCAGCGTAGCAGACCGGCAGTTCGATGACCGCATCGGCTCCGGATTCCAAAGCGGCTTTTGCCCGCAGGTGTTTCGGCATCACCGCAGGGGTTCCGCGCTGGACATAATTTCCGCTCATTACGACGACTGCAGCATCGGCTCCGGACAGTGCTTTTGCCCGCTCCAGATGATAAAGATGACCGTTATGAAAAGGGTTATATTCTGTAATTAATCCGACAATTTTCATGAGAATCTCCTTGTATAACTTCTTCTAACCGATTATACTATAAAAGGATGGTTTTCGTAAAGAAAAGCTTGTCGACACAAACTGCGGAGGCTCAGATCAATCTACTCCCGCAGGGGAGATGACAGCAGCAGATGCTAAGGAAGGGTATATTAATTAAATGATTGAACTAGTACTAATTCATCATGGACTGACTTTAGGGAATGAAGATAAGCGATTTATCGGTACTACGGATGAACTATTGAGCTCAACAGGGGTTGCAGGTTTGCAAATGAGGGAATATCCGATGGCCGGACTGGTGTTTAGCAGTCCGATGAAACGTTGTGTCCAGACGGCGGAGATCCTCTACCCGGAGATTAAGGCAATTATCATCGATCAATTTCGGGAATGCAATTACGGAGCTTTTGAAGATAAGACTTACTTTGAAGTGAAACGCAATCCGGCCTATTATAACTGGCTGAACAGTGCCGGGAAAATGCCATTTCCCGACGGAGAAGGGCGGGCGGAGTTTATCGAGCGGACAATGCAGGGACTTGAGGAAATCCTCGAAATAATGAATTGTAAAAAAGCGAAAAAAGCAATACTGATCATTCATGAGGGGACAATCATGGGAATCATGAGTAAATTAGCGTTTCCGCGGGGAGACTATTATGATTTTCAAATCCAGAATGCCGAAGGATATATACTACATTTAAACGAAAAATTCTTGTACGATTTATGTTTTTCAGCTAAAACTGACTGGGCCAATGGCGGAAATCATAAAAATTATATTAAATTTTAAAAAATTAGTGAATATAGTTAAAAAAATAACGATAAAATTAAAATTGTTCGTGAAAATAGACATAGAATTGGCTTGTACAGGATTTCTTATTGAGTTATAATATTCCATAAGAGAATAAATTTGGAAAGGAGTCTTTAAATCATGGGATTTATTGATGAGATTAAGGCCAAGGCGAAAGCCAATTTAAAAACTATTGTGCTTCCGGAAAGCGAAGATGCCAGAACTTATGAAGCGGCGGAATCAGTATTAAAAGAAGGTACAGCAAAATTAGTTCTGATTGGAAGTAAAGAAGAGATTAAAAAGAATGGTGCAGGATATGATATCAGCGGAGCGGTTATCGTGGACCCGGCAACCTCTGATAAAACAGAGGGCTATATTGCTAAACTGGTGGAGTTAAGACAGGCCAAAGGAATGACCGAAGAAGAGGCAAGAGGGCTCCTCCTTTCCAGTTATACCTATTATGGTGTTATGATGGTAAAAATGGGTGACGCGGACGGTATGGTATCGGGCGCATGCCATTCCACAGCAGATACCCTTCGTCCTTGTTTGCAGATTTTGAAGACCAAACCGGGGACTAAATTGGTATCTTCATTTTTTGTTATGGTCGTTCCGGATTGTGATATGGGGGAAAATGGAACATTTGTATTTAGTGACTGCGGTCTGGAGCAGAACCCGGATGCCGGGAAATTAGCAGTGATCGCCGGTACCGCAGCAGAATCATTTAAATCACTGGTTGGAGCAGAACCGCGGGTGGCAATGCTTTCGCACTCCAGTAAAGGTAGTGCAAAACATGCCGATGTAGATAAAGTAACAGAAGCAACCAGAATTGCTCGGGAGTCATATCCGGATGTACTGATTGATGGTGAATTGCAGTTAGATGCTGCGATCGTTCCCGAAATCGGTCGGTCCAAAGCGCCGGAATCACCGGTGGCCGGCCAGGCAAATGTATTGGTTTTTCCTGATTTAGATGCGGGAAATATCGGTTATAAATTAGTCCAGAGATTTGCCAGGGCGGAAGCCTATGGTCCGATGACCCAGGGAATTGCCGCACCGGTGAATGATCTGTCACGCGGGTGCAGTGCAAAAGATATCGTAGGAGTAATCGCAATTACTGCGGTTCAATGTGGAGCTTTTTGCTAGGGGAAGCTTAATTATAAAGTGAGACAGATAAACGTCATTGAGAGAAAAAAGGAGGATAAAAAATGAATGTTTTGGTAATTAACTGCGGAAGCTCTTCTCTGAAATTCCAATTAATCGATTCAAAGACAGAAGGAGTTTTGGCAAAAGGTATCTGTGAGAGGATAGGGATTGACGGCAAGCTGACCTATAAACCTCACGGCGGCGACAAAGAGAACTACGATAAAGATATGCCGACTCATACTGAGGCAATTCAATATGTTATCGAAGCGCTGATCAATCAGGATACAGGCGTGATCAAGAGCCTGGATGAGATTCAGGCGGTTGGACACCGGGTTGTACATGGCGGAGAGAAATTTGCTTCATCTACCGTAATCACTGAAGAGGTACTTAAGGCAGTAGAAGAGTGTAATGATCTGGCACCGCTGCATAATCCGGCTAATCTGATTGGAATCAGAGCATGTCAGGAATTGATGCCGAATGTACCGATGGTTGGAGTATTTGATACCGCATTTCATCAGACTATGCCGGAAAAGGCATATATTTATGGTCTTCCGTATGAATATTATGAAAATTATAAAGTCAGACGTTATGGCTTCCACGGTACCAGCCACAGTTTTGTGGCTGCCAGAGCAGCTGAGATTTTAGGACGTGACGATGCGAAAGTGATCGTTTGTCATCTCGGTAACGGCTCCAGCATCTGTGCTGTAAACGCCGGAAAATCAGTAGATACATCGATGGGGCTTACTCCGCTTGAAGGATTGGTAATGGGAACCCGTTGCGGAGATATTGATCCTACCATTATGGAATTCCTGGCTGATAAAGAAGATCTTGATATTGCAGGAGTTATGAAGGTCCTGAACAAGAAGTCCGGTGTGGCAGGACTGTCCGGTGTGTCTAGTGACTTCAGAGACTTGTGGGAAGCAGCCGGTTCCGGAAATGAAAGAGCAAGGATTGCATTGGAAGTATTCTCTTATCGGGTGGCTAAATATGTCGGCAGTTATGCGGCGGCCATGAATGGTGTGGATCTTATTGCATTTACAGCTGGTATTGGGGAAAATGACTATGGAGTAAGAGAAGCAGTTTGCAGTCAACTGGAATTCTTGGGATTTACTTTTGATAAAGAAGCGAATAATGTCCGTGGTGAAGAACGGGAAATCTCCACACCGGATTCAAAAGTGAAAGTAGTGATCATTCCGACGAATGAAGAACTGGCAATTGCTAGAGAAACGGTAGCACTGGTATAAAGGCAGGTTCGTCATCGGATAACAAATCAACTGGAAGAGGGTGTCTAAAACTATGAATTGACACCCTCTTTCTTTTTATCTTTTTTAATGCTAGAATAGAGGAAAAGGAGGGAAAAGTTATGAGTGCAACAGAACGAATCGAAAGATTGCGGCAGAATTATATTAATACTAAGCCTTCGATATGCTGTGAACGTGCACGTATTTTTACCGAATCCCATAAGCGCACCGAAGGGAAGCCGGTAGCGGTCCGAAGAGCACAGGCTTTTTATGATTTCTGCAATAAATTTGATGTACGGATTTTTGAAGATGAGTTGATTGTAGGTACCACCGGCTTGTTCCGCCGAAGCGGGATACTCACGCCGGAATTTTCATGGCAGTGGGTAGATGCGGAAATGGATCAGTTTGACAAACGTCCTCAGGATCCTTATGAGATGACCGACGAGCAGAGGAGCTATGTACGGGAGAACATCTTTCCGTACTGGAAAAACCAGTCCCTGGAAGAATACTTTCTGGCGCAGCTGCCGGAAGATAGTGCGAAATTAGTAGTCGACACAGGGGTTATTGATAATGATTCAAAATGGCGGCAGGCAGTTGGAGAGATCACTCCTGATTATCAGGATATTCTATTTGTCAAAGGATTTGGCGGTATCCAAAAAGAAGCGGAAGAGAAACTCGCTAAACTTGATTATGCCGATCCGGAAGATTTAGAGAAAATCACCTTTTATCAATCCATTATATTGATCGCCAGGGGTATTATAAAATATGCCAACCGCTACGCCGAAAAAGCGATTGAGATGGCCGGGGACGAAAAAGACGATGTGCGGAAGAAAGAATTATTTCATATTGCAGAAGTCTGCAAGCGGGTTCCGGAGCATCCGCCGGTTTCATTTCACGAAGCGGTTCAGTTTGTCTGGTTTACTCAGCTGGGCGGAATTATTTCTGAAAATCCGCTGGCATTGAACCCGGGCCGATTCGATCAATATATGTATCCTTTTTTACAGGCTGACCTGGACCGGGGAGTTTTGATCCGGCAGGATGCTCAGGAACTGGTGGAGACTCTATGGCTCAAATTATCAGAATGGGTATGGACCATTTCGTCCAATACGGCAGGATTCTTTGCCGGCTATAATCAGTTTCAGAATCTCACGGTTGGTGGCAAAACACGGGAAGGCTACGATGCCACCAATTTACTCTCATATATGTGTTTAAAAGCTACCGACAGTGTGCGGACCCATCAGCCGGGGCTCAGTGTGCGGATCCATACTGACTGTCCGCAGGAATTCCTGGATGCGGTCTGTGATCTGGTCAGTACCGGAACCGGCTTCCCGGCCATCCATAATGACCAGGCCGGAACTCAGATGCTGCTTCAGGTGGGATATGAACCGGAAGATGCCAGAGACTGGAATAACTGCGGCTGTGTCGTGCCGCATTTCAGAAAAACCGGCGAGTGGACTTCCGCTGTGAATGTTAATTTTGCCGCCGCTCTGGAATATGCTCTGAATCAGGGGAAAAGTCGGATGATCGGCGCAGATATGGGATTGGATGAAAAAGATGCCGCTGATTTTGGCAGCTATGATGAGGTGGAAGATGCTTTTTTAAAGCAGCTTGATAATCTTGTACATCATTCTGTAGTTGCTTCGATCACGGCGCAGAAATTACATACTCAGTTGGTACCGAGGCCGTTCTTATCGGCGTGTGTCGATGATTGTATGGAGCGCGGAACCGATTTAAGTAAAGGCGGCGCTCACTATAATGTGGGACCTGTATTGACCGGGATCGGGCTGGCAGTGGTGGCCAATTCGCTGGCAGTGATCAAAAAGCTGGTATTTGAAGATAAAGTAACCACCCTGAAAAAATTGAATGAAGCCTTAGATGCCGACTGGGAAGGATATGATGAATTGCAGAAGCAGGCCCGAGCGGTGCCGAAGTACGGGAATGATGATGACTATGTGGACCGGATTGCAGTGAAAGTTTCTAACCACTATTACCGGGAAACCCGCTCCCATAAAGATATTTTTGGTTCCAAATTCAATTCTGCGTTTATGGGGATTTCCAACTATATTCCCACCGGCCGCGTAATCGGCGCGACGCCCTGCGGCAGAAAGGCGGGGCAGCCGTTGACTGAAGGAGTATCGCCATTTGCCGGCAGTGATGTGGAAAGTCCGCTGGCAGCAATGCGTTCTAGTGCTAAAGTAAATCATGATGTTCACACCGGCGGGACCCTGCTGAACCTGCGGCTGGGAGAGGATCTGCTGGCTACTCCGCGGGGGAAGCACAACCTGGGAGCGGTCATTCGGTCTTACTTTGCTTTGGGGGCGTTTCATGTACAGTTTAACACTGTTTCTACAGAAACTCTCAGAGAGGCGCAGAAAAAGCCGGAGATGTATAAGGATCTGCTGGTGCGGGTGGCCGGATACAGTACTCAGTTTGTAAATTTGTCACCGGAGATGCAGGAAGCCATCATCATCCGGAATGCACATAAGAATTTTTAGCAATGATAATACCATAGGAGAACGAGTATGGAACAGGTAGAAGATTCAGGACTGGTATTGCAGATGCAAAGTTTTTCCGTACATGATGGTGAGGGCATCCGGACAACGATCTTTTTGCACGGATGCCCGCTCCGCTGCAAATGGTGTGCCAATCCTGATTCATGGACTATGGATGAAGAAAAATGCATGCGCCTGCGGGTGGAAGATGTTATAAAAAAGATTGGCAGAGATGAAATTTTCTATCGTTATTCTAATGGCGGAGTTACATTTTCCGGTGGCGAACCGACCATGCAGCATGAATTTCTGCGCGGCCTTGTGAGACAGCTGGATCGGCGCGGAATCGATATGTGGATAGAAACCTGCGGATATTTTGACTGGAACACCGTAAAAGATATCTTCGGTCATTTTAGTCATGTTTTTTATGATATTAAGTGTATGGATTCCAGTCTGCATCAGGAGCTGACAGGGAAAGGCAATCAGATAATATTAGAGAACGCCGGACGAATCCATGATCAGGGAACCGGTATGACAATCCGGATTCCACTGATGCGCGGAGTGAACTTAACCGAAGAGAACCTGAAAGCCACAGCAGAATTCATGAAAAAATATCTGCCGAAGGCTGATATTGAATTGCTGCCATATCACAATCTTGGACACGAGAAATACAAAGCCCATGGTCTGGAAGCGCATATTAATCATTATGAAAGCCCTGATCAGGAAGAATTGAAATATGCCGAAGCGTTATTGGCAGGGGCTGGCGTGAAAATAATTTCATATAAATAGGAAAAGTTGAAAAAATAAAGAATAATAAATGTTGACAAAATCATACTACATGATATAATTATTTAGGTATGAGTAGGAGTGACAAGTATGTTAGTTAACCTATCAGACGTTCTGTCAGAACGGCATACGCCGATTAACACAGATGTCGAATTGGAGTTGAATGAAGTTTCCATTCAATCAGAGAATTATCAGATTACTGACAAACAGCCGGTCCATCTGGAAGTGATTCACCAAAAGGGCAGGGAACTGACCATTAAAGGCCAGACAAGGCTTGTGATTAAGGTTCCATGTGATCGCTGTTTAAAGATGGTTTCTGAGGAGTTGGAGCTGGATTTCTCCAAGGATGTGAATCTGGATGAAACGGATGCAGATCAGACAGAAAAAGATGAAACGAATTATATTGACGGATATTATCTTGACGTAGACCAATTGCTCTATAATGAGATTCTAATAGGATGGCCGATGAAAATTCTATGTTGCGGAGACTGTAAGGGGATTTGCAATGTATGTGGTCAGAACCTAAATGAGGGGGCTTGTGACTGTGAAGATACGAGTCTTGACCCTAGAATGTCAGTTGTCCGTGATTTGTTCAAGAATTTTAAGGAGGTGTAACCTATGTCAATTTGTCCTAAGAATAAATCTTCTAAAGCAAGAAGAGATAAGCGCAGAGCTAACTGGAAGATGAGCGCGCCGAATCTGGTAAAATGCAGCAAGTGCGGTGAATTAATGATGCCGCATAGAGTTTGCAAAGCTTGCGGTTCTTACAACAAAAAAGAAATCATAACAGTTGATTAATTGTATGGAATGATAAATGAGAGTTGTCAGTTTTGATAGCTCTTATTTTTTTGTGCCGGTTTATATAGGTGAATAATTTACCATTATCTGCTAAGATAGTACGAGCAAAAAAGGTCTTTGAAGCGCTATTATTTCTATAACTACTAATTTTCCAGCAAAGGAGTAAGAATATGGCAAAGAGCAGATTGATAGGTGATTATCCGGTAATTGGAATCCGGCCGGCAATAGATGGCCGGAGAGGATATTTAAAAGTAAGAGAATCATTAGAAGAGCAGACTATGAATATGGCAAGATCAGCTGCCCGGTTGTTTGAAGAGAACCTGCGTTATTCCAATGGTGAACCGGTGAAAGTGGTGATTTCCGATACTACTATCGGACGGGTCGCAGAAGCGGCCGGCTGCGCGGAGCAATTCAGAAAAGCAGGTGTAGACATCACCTTAACAGTAACACCATGCTGGTGCTACGGAGCTGAAACTATGGATATGGATCCAATGACTATTAAGGGGGTATGGGGATTTAATGGCACCGAGAGACCGGGGGCAGTTTATCTGGCCAGTGTATTAGCTACATATTCTCAGAAAGGGCTTCCGGCTTTTGGAATCTATGGTCACGATGTACAAGAGGCAGATGATGCTTCCATCCCTGATGATGTCAGAGAAAAATTATTGCGGTTTGGACGGGCGTCGGTTGCGGCAGCGACTATGCGCGGTAAATCCTATCTGCAGATCGGCTCTGTTTGTATGGGAATCGGCGGTTCTATCATTAGCCCTGAGATGATCGAAGAATATCTGGGAATGCGGGTGGAATCGGTAGATGAAGTGGAAATCATCCGCCGTATGAGTGAAAATATATACGATCAGAAAGAATTTAAGAAAGCCCTTGCCTGGACCAGGGAAAAATGCCCGGAAGGGTTTGACAAAAATCCGGCTGAAATTCAGAAATCTGCGGAACAAAAAGAGAAGGACTGGCAATTTGTCGTTAAAATGATGTGCATTATTAAAGATCTAATGAACGGCAATCAGAATCTGCCGGCAGGATGCGAAGAAGAGATGGTTGGTCATAATGCAATCGCGGCAGGCTTCCAGGGCCAGCGGCAGTGGACTGATTTTTATCCTAATTGTGATTATCCGGAAGCGATGCTGAACACTTCATTTGATTGGAATGGCGCGCGGGAACCATACATTCTGGCAACCGAAAACGATGTGCTGAACGGACTTGGTATGCTGTTTATGAAACTGCTGACCAACCGCGCTCAGATATTTGCGGATGTAAGGACCTATTGGAGTCCGGAAGCGGTCAAAAAAGCGACCGGATATGAGCTGACCGGTTATGCAAAAGAAGCCGGTGGTTTTATTCACTTAATAAACTCCGGTGCAGCCTGCCTGGATGCTAACGGAGAAGCAAAAGATGAAAGCCAAAATGCAGTCATAAAACCGTGGTTTGAGGTAAACGAAGCCGATCAGGAAGCAATCCTTCAGGCGACTACCTGGAATGCTGCGGATAATGGCTATTTTAGAGGCGGCGGTTATTCTTCGCGCTTCCGGACCCAAACCGAAATGCCCTGTACGATGATCCGGCTGAATCTTGTCAAGGGGCTGGGTCCGGTATTGCAGATTGCTGAAGGATATACGGTAAAATTACCGGATGATGTATCGGATCAATTATGGAAACGAACCGATTATACATGGCCTTGTACATGGTTTGCGCCGCGAACTACCGGAACCGGTAAGTTTAAGACCGCTTATGATGTTATGAATAACTGGGGAGCAAATCACGGTGCAATCAGTTACGGTCATATCGGTGCAGATGCTATCACACTGGCATCGATGCTGCGGATTCCGGTTTGCATGCACAACGTAGCGGAAGCGGATATTTTCCGTCCGACCGCCTGGAATGCTTTTGGATCAGATCCGGAAGGTCAGGACTTCCGTGCTTGTATGGCCTATGGACCAATGTACAAAAATATCCGCTAATTAATACGAGAAGAGGAGTTGGATATGATCAAAAAAAGAGTCTTGGCATTTGACTACGGTGCCTCCTCCGGGAGGGCTATTCTGGGTGAATATGATGGAAATAGCATCAGTTTAAAAGAAGTACACCGGTTCACAAATGATCCGGTCAGCTTAAACGGAACGCTGTATTGGGATTTTTTACGGTTGATTCATGAAATGAAAAACGGTATGATTAAGGCAAAAATAGATGGCGGATTTGACAGTTTGGCGGTAGATACATGGGGTGTCGATTTTGGGTTGCTGGACACCAGGGGGAACCTGCTGGAAAATCCGGTCCATTACCGCGATAAGCGTACCGCCGGAATGTTGGAGCGGTGTTTTGCCAGAATTGACAAGAATGAATTATATCAGATTACAGGCATTCAATTTATGGAACTGAATACGATATTCCAATTAGCTGCATTGATGGAGCAGCGGCCGGAATTAATCCGGCGAACCGATAAATTGCTGCTAATGCCTGACCTGTTCAATTTTTTTCTGACCGGTAAAAAGTGTGCTGAATATTCAATTGCATCAACCACCCAGATGCTGGGTGCAGCAAAAGGTGACTGGTCTTCCGAGGTGTTAAAGATTTTGCAGATTCCCGTGCGGATTCTTCCGCCCATTGTGCCTGCCGGTACGAAGGTCGGAAGGGTGACCCCGGCGGTATGTAATGAACTGGGGCTTTATCATGCTCCGGAGGTGATCGCAGTGACCGGACATGACACTCAATGTGCAATGGCGGCTGTGCCGACCGATGCAGATGATTTTATATTTATCAGCTGCGGTACATGGTCGCTGTTCGGAACTGAATTGGAAGAGCCGATCATCAGCGAGGCATCTTATCGTTTAAATATGACTAATGAAGGCGGATACCAGCGTAAAATCTCTTTTTTAAAGAACATCATAGGTTTATGGCTGATTCAGGAAAGCCGGCGGCAGTGGGCCCGCGAAGGCCGGGAGTACAGCTTTGGTGAACTGGAACAGATGGCGCAGCAAACAGAGCCGTTCCGCTGTTTTATCGACCCGGATGCACCGGAATTTATACCCGGTGGAAATCTTCCCCGGCGGATCAGAGAATACTGCCAGAAGACCGGACAATATATCCCCCGGACAGAAGGGGAAATCGTCCGCTGTATCAATGAAAGCCTGGCGCTGAAGTACGCCCGGACAAAAGAAGAGATTGAAGCATGCACCGGTAAACGGTATCCGGTGATCCATATGATCGGCGGCGGAACCAGGAGCCAGATGCTCTGTCAGATGACAGCTGAAGCATGCGGCTGCAAAGTGGTGGCTGGTCCGGTTGAAGCGACGGTATATGGGAACATTGCTCTGCAATTACTGACAACGGGGGAAATCAACGATTTGAAAGCAGCCAGAAAGATCATTTCCGCTTCTGAACCGTTACGTACTTTCCAGGCAGCGGGAGGAGAAAATTGGCAGAAGGCTTATATGGAATATAGACAGATTATCAGTTAAAATAAATATACTTGGAGGTGGATCGATGTATAAAGTTATTTTAGTAGATGACGAGGTTCTGACGCGCGAAGCGATCAGTCAGAATGTTCCGTGGAATGATATCGGATTTACCTTGATTGGTGCCGCTGAAAACGGCAGAGAAGCAGTTAATCTGGTAGAAAGGGAACATCCTGACCTTGTGCTTACCGATATCTGTATGCCGGTAATGGATGGGATTGCATTATCCGGATATCTGTATGAGAATCATCCGGATACAAAAGTGGTCATTATCAGCGGATATGATGATTTTGAATATGCAAAGCAGGCAATTGAGTTTGGTGTATCTAATTATATCTTGAAACCAATTACGTCGTGTGAGTTAATGGAAGAACTGGAAAAGATCCGGTTAAAAATAGAGCGCGCACTGGAAAAAAAACAGGAATTTGAAAAAATCCAAACAAAATTTGTCAGAAGTGTTCCAACCCTGCGTAATCATTTTCTGATCCGTCTGGTAGAAGGAACCTATGGGAAGAATGATATCGAAGTTCAGATGAGCCAACTGGAAATTAATCCGGTCGGCCGCAGACAGGCAGTTGTAAGACTGGAAGTGGAAGATGCGAGGGAGTTTCTGAAACAATATCCGAAGACTGGAGACGAATTGATTGAATTTGCGGTTGCTAATATTGCCGAAGAAATTGCGGCCGGGAATTCTCATATTGTGTTTTATAAGGATGAGACAAATGCCAGTCACTTCATTTTTGCCGCAGATAGCGATAAAGCTCTGCGTGAAAGAATCCAGGCCGTCTGTCAGAAGATGATCGATGCAATATGGGAGTATATGCATACCAGGGTTTGTGCTTTGATCGGTGACAGTGTGACAGGTGCGGCTAATTGGAAGCGCTCCTATCAAAGTGTCTTAAATGCCAGAGAATACAAATTCCTCTTAGAAGGGCATGATCTTATCTATGGGAAGGATATGATATACACAAGAGAAACGGATAATCTGGAGTTAATGCACCGGGCTGACAAGCTGGTTTTAATGATAAAACTGAATCAGATTGAAGAAATCAAATGTGAAATAGCACAAATTTTCCAATGTCTGAGAGCGTCGGGGAAGGAAAAGAAAGAGCTCATGATCATGATTCAAAATCTGGTCCTTTCTATTTTAATCTTACTGGAGGACCAGATTTCCGATCATCTGAAGGGAGATGGTAAATCGGCATTTATCATTCAGCTATTAGAATCCAGTCATTTAAGCAATATTGAAATGCGTTTTTTGGAATTCTGCACAGGATTGTCCGGAGATATTGCCGTCAAACGGGAAAATCCAAGCGCAAAACAGGCTATCCGGGCAATGGATTATATTGAAAATAATTTTATGAATGTAAATATATCCCTCAATATGGTCTGTGAATACCTTTGTGTCAGTACCAGCTATTTCAGTGCCCTGTTTAAAAATGCTACCGGCGAGACTTTTATTGAGGCGCTGACCCGGATCAGAATTGAAAAAGCAAAAGATTTTCTGGAAAGTTCGGATATGAAAAATTACGAAGTTGCCCTGGCAGTGGGTTATCAGGATCCTCATTATTTTAGTTCTATTTTCAAGAAGCGGATCGGCATGACGCCGACTGAGTATGCAAAGCAGCTGAAGAGAGGAAGATAAAGCAGGCCATGGAGACTATGGGAGAGCGCAAGAATAGTTTAAGAGGAAGGATGATATTATCATTCTTGCTGATCGTGGCAATTGCTGTGGTCAGCTTTATGATTATTTCTATAAACCGCAGCAGCCGGGCGATTAAAGAGACATCAGTCGATTATACGCTGCAGCTGATCCAGATGATGAATGAGAACATTGAGTTTTATATTGAAAACATGGAAAATATTTCTCAAATCGTTATTAGTAATTCCGATGTCCGTAATTATCTTCTGGCGGAGGAAAATGCTAAAGAATATTTAACTAAAGTGGAAGAGCAATTTATTACCCTGAAAGAAACCAGAAAGGATATCTATAACATCGGTGTGTTGGGTGTTAATGGGAATTACCTGATCAATGACCGGACTGTAGCTGTAAATAATAATATAAAATGGGAGGAGATGGAGTGGTATAGCAAAACGGTAGAAGAACAGGAAACAATATATTCTTCCCATGTTCAAAATATCGTTTCTAAGGAATACCCGTGGGTTGTAACTTTGAGCAAAACGATAACTAATCCGCTGAATAATGAGACTATCGGCATATTTTTTGTCGATTTGAATTATTGGGCCATCAGCAATTTAGCTGAGGAGATGAAATTGGGGCAAAAAGGTTATGTCTATATTGTGGATGCTGCCGGAGAAATTGTATATCATCCTAAACAGCAGTTGATATACAGCGGATTGTGGGAGGAAGAAATCATTCCGGCAGAACATCAGGATCAGGATACGGCGGCATGGGAAACCAGTACCAAGCTTTATACGGCTATGAAACTGGAAGTAACCGGATGGCGTGTGATAGGTGTTACCGATCTTGATGAAATGCTTTCCAGTACCAATGAAATTATTATGATGTATTATTTGCTGGCCGTCATCCTGATTGGGGTAGCTATGCTGCTGGCTGTTCTTCTTACCGATAAAATCACTTTACCGCTGCGCCGGCTGCAGGAATCGATGCAGGAAGTCGAATCAGGGAATTTCAAAGTAGATGTGATCGAAGGGGCGTCCAGAGATGAAATCGGTGATCTGATCGGAACCTTTCGAATGATGATACAGGAAATTGAAAATCTGATCCGGCGCAATTACAAAGAGCAGGAAGAGAAACGGAAAAGCGAGCTGAATGCACTGCAGGCTCAAATTAATCCGCATTTTCTGTATAACACTCTGGATTCAATTATCTGGATGGCAGAAGACGGAAATACCTATGATGTCGTATTGATGACTTCATCGCTGTCGAAGCTGCTGCGCAAAAGTATCAGTAACCAGAATGAACTGGTTACGGTCAGTGAAGAATTAGAGTATACGCGGAGTTATCTGACCATCCAGAAAATGCGCTACAAAGACAAATTAAAATACTCCATAAATATCGAACCGGCAGTAGCTGATATGGAGATTATCAAGCTGATCGTTCAACCCTTAGTAGAAAATGCAATATATCACGGTATCAAATATAAAGGAGGAATCGGCACGATAATTATTGAAGCCGGTTATAAAGAAAAAGGCCTGATAATCCGGGTAATCGACGATGGCTATGGCATGACAGAGGAACAACTGGAACATATTTTTGATCAAAAGGAAACCGATGAGCGTAATAATGGCGTCGGAGTCCGTAATGTCCATCAGCGGATCCAGTTATATTACGGCGAAGCGTATGGATTGAGAATTATCAGTAAGATCGGACAAGGGACGATAGCATCCATTTATCTTCCGGTCGGTTCAGGAGGTTGTAATGATACATAAAAAGAGTTCTTCACAGAAGTTTATCCTATTGATCATCGTCCTTACCGTGTTGGCAGCCGCTGTGCCATATGCCATTTTTCGGAACTATCAGGAAGAGCAGGCCGGAAAAAAGGTATCGATCGTGTTTATATCAAAACGGCTGGATGAAAATAACGATTTCTGGTCCTCTATGGTTGAAGGCATTAATATGGCAGCATCGGAATACGATATTGACGTGCAGCTCATGGGACCGGAATCAGAAGCAGATTATGAAGCGCAAAATAAGATGATTGAAGAAGCGATCGCAATGAAACCGGACGCAATTGCACTCGTACCCAGCGATTATTCAATTACTGTTCCTTATGCGAAGAAGATTGAAGAAGCCGGAATTAAACTGGTTTTAATGGACTCGGTTATGGAAGAAGAACTAGGTTTATGTGTGGTGGCCACTGATAATGTAGAAGGCGGAAAAAAGATGGGTGAATATCTGAAACAATATGCCGATTCATCTTCCGCTATTGGCATCATCGCTCAAAGTCCGACCGCATCTACTGCTATCGATCGTGAGGAAGGTGTGCGTAAGGGGCTGGGGGAATATCAGTCGCGGATAATGGAAGTGGCATACTGTTATTCAGATGCAGAGAAAGCATATGAAGAAACGATCAAAATAATGGAAAAATATCCTCAGATCAACATGATCATTGGTCTCAATGAAGATTCAGCCATCGGGGCAGCGAGAGCACTAAAGGATTTGGGGTTATCCGGCCAGACATGGATAATTGGCTTTGACAGCTCAATGGAGCAGGTGCAGATGCTGGAAGAAGGGGTGTTCAACGCGATCGTTGTACAAAAACCGCTTAATATGGGATATCTCGGTATTAAAACTGCTTATCAGGCTGTGATGAACGGAGCGGTAGAGCAATCCATTGACTCCGGTTCTGAACTGATCACGCAAGAGACGATATATACAAAAGAAAACGAGAAACTCTTATTCCCGTTTCAACAAACTCAAGAATAAAACTGCTTAAAACGGACGCCGCCGGGAATATTCGGAAGGGGTCATACCCTTATATTTTTTAAATACTTTGACAAAATAACTGACATCATTGAATCCGCATTCCAATGCAACTTCAGTTATAGATTTATCGGAAGCCGATAATTTCTCGCAGGCGCTTTCGATCCGATAGTAATTCAGATACTGGATGGGGGTCTGCCGGGTGATCTCTTTAAAGAAACGACAGAAATAATTAGGATTCATATGAACCTTTTCAGCCATATCAATCAAAGTGATATTTTCCGAATAATGCTGCTGGATCATTGAAATCACGCTTTTAAACTGCTTGGTTTTGCGCAAATGATCCGGCAGTTTTTTTGTTTGCTGAAATAGATTTTTCCGGATCGCCAGCCCCAGAAAATGATAAAGATTACCCTGGATGACCAGCTCAAATCCCGGCGCCCGGCTGCTGAGAGCTTCGATGATATTCGAAAAAAGCTGATTTTCCAGTTTCATCGCCGCCGGATAGTGACAATTGAGGATCTGGTCATGGCATACGATTGCTGACAACTTCTGATAGTTGTTGTGCTGTTCTTTTAAAAAGAAATTCATATCAAAAACAATGCATTCATAGTGACAGAATTGCGGAATCCCGCTATGAACCACACCTCCGGTAATTAAAAAACTGTCGCCGCTTTGTCCGGTCAGCTGTACGCCGTCCAATTGCATGACAAAAGTGCCCTCCAGAATCCGAATGAGTTCGAATTCCGGGTGCCAGTGGTGGAGCATATGGTATCTGGGATGATGCGGTGTCACATTGTAAAAAGCAAAAGGAAATTCAAAACTGCCGTGCTTACGGCTTTCTTTATAGTCTAAGTACTTCATTTCGCAATCCATCCTGTCATGGTGATCATACATAGTGTGTCTTCAATATATCATAGCTTTGGAAAAAATTCACCATTTTGTGGAGGATATTCTATTAAAATGTCTGATTCTCAGTCCTATAATTATCACATGGGTTTAAAATTCAGAAGGAATAGGAGGGAGAGAAGTTGAAAAGGTTTAAAAACAGTGTTTTAGTCAAAAAAATGGGACTCAACAGAGTAGTGCTGCTCGGAGTACTGATTTTGATGTATATCATATTTACCGTACTGAGCCCCGATTTCATGAATTACTCCAGAATCTTAAGTGCATTGAACTATGCATATTTTTTGGGATTTCTGGCATTTGGGGTAACATTTGTGATCGGCACCGGGGGAATCGATTTTTCCATCGGTCCGGTAATGTTTGCAGCCAGTCTGATTGGCGGTCAGCTATTAACTAAAAATGGTCTGCCGACGATATTATGTCTGCTGGTCAGCATCTGTGTAGGAATGCTATTTGGAGTTCTGAACGGTTTTTTAGTGGCTTATTGCAGCCTGCCGTCCTTTATCACCTCGATGGCTATTATGCAGCTGGCAAAGGGGGTTGGATCAGTATTCACCAAAACCCAGTCGATCAGCTGGCCGCAGGGGGCGGAAGCTAACGGCTGGTATCGGAATCTGATCAAGGTAAATATCGGCGGCATGCAGGTTCCGACCGGGTTGATCATTTTACTGATCGCTGCAGTCATCTTATCTGCAGTGCTGACCCGGACAAAGGCAGGGCGCTACATTTTGTGTATCGGTTCCAATCGTGAAGCCGTTCGTTTATCAGGGGTTAATGTGAAAAAGTGGGAGATGCTGGCATATATAATCTGCGGTACCTGTGCAGGCATTGCAGCAATATTCTATGTTGGTGCATATACGACGGTTCAGCCGGGGCTTGGCGATACTTTTAACAACGAAGCGATTGCCGGCTGCGTTATGGGCGGAACTTCAATGGCCGGCGGCCTGGCATCAATCGGCGGTTCTTTTATCGGCGTGATGATCGTTTCGCTGCTGCAGGAGGGGATTCTGGCGATGGGATTCCAGAAAGACTACCAATATCTGATTACCGGAATCATCGTTATCTGCGCCGTATATGCAGATATACGGAGCCGCCGGAGACGCAACTAGGAATGCCAGAACAAAGAAAGAGGAGATAGATATGGGTGAAGTGATTTTAACCATGAAAGGAATTGATAAGTCTTTTCCGGGCGTCCATGCATTGGATCACGTCGATCTGGAAGTTAAGAAAGGTGAAGTCCATGCCCTCATGGGTGAAAACGGTGCCGGCAAATCGACCCTGATGAAGGTCCTGACCGGTATCTACAAAAAGGATGCCGGAACGATTACATATGAAGGCGCTGATGTGGAATTCAACAATCCCCGGGATGCACAGGCGGCAGGGGTGGTTATCGTCCATCAGGAACTGAATATGCTGGGGCATCTGAGTGTAGCACAGAATATCTTTATCGGCCGGGAGATTAAAAAAGGCGGCCTGATCGACGACGGGGCTATGAATGCCGAAGCGGCCAAACTATTTGAAAAGCTAAATATTAATATTAATCCCAGGGAAAAAATGAGTCGGTTAACAGTCGGTAAACAACAGATGTGTGAAATCGCGAAGGCTATTTCCCATGAAGCAAAAGTAATCGTGTTTGATGAACCGACAGCAGCGCTGACCGAAACCGAAATCGAAGAATTGTTTAAGATTATCAGGGATCTGCGTTCAAAAGAGTTGGGAATCATCTATATATCCCACCGGATGGATGAAATTAATGTTATTACCGATCGGGTGACCGTCATGAGGGATGGCGGGTATGTCGGTACTCTGATCACCAAAGACAGTATCAAAGATGACATCATTAACATGATGGTCGGGCGGGTCATCTATGAGGATCCGAAAACTCAGAGTATGGTGCCGGCAGATGCTCCGGTGGTGCTCAAAGTAGAAAATTTAAGTGCTGGTAAGATGGTGAAAGATGTAAGCTTTGAATTGAAAAAGGGTGAAATATTAGGATTTTCCGGGCTTATGGGGGCCGGGCGCACCGAAACGGCAAGAGCACTATTTGGAGCAGACAAGAAAGAGAGCGGAGATATCTATATTAACGGGGCAAAGGTGGAAATACACAATCCTATGGATGCGGTACAGCACGGTATTGGATATCTGTCCGAGGATCGCAAGCGCTTTGGTATCATAACCGAGAAAACAGTGGCGGAAAATTCCACTCTGGCCTGTCTGGAAGAATATATGTCGGGAGTCTTTATTAACCGGGCCAAAGAAAACAAAGTGGCCGCTGAATATGTTGAACAACTGAAAACCAAGACGCCGGGAGTAGATCAGTTGGTAGTCAATCTGTCCGGTGGTAACCAGCAGAAAGTGGTAATCGCCAAGTGGCTGATTAAAGACTGTGAAATCCTGATATTTGATGAGCCCACCCGGGGCATAGATGTCGGCGCAAAAAGTGAAATCTACCATTTAATGAGCGAACTGGCGGCGGAAGGAAAATCAATTATCATGATTTCCTCAGAAATGACCGAAATTCTCAGGATGAGTGACCGCGTTATCGTAATGTGTGAAGGCCGCAAAACCGGCGAAATAGAAATTGCTGAAGCGACGCAGGAAAAGATCATGCATGCAGCCACTATGAGAAATTAGGAGGAAAGAGATGGAAAAGGATATCAGAAAAGGAAATGCATTTACAAATAATCCGGTCGTCAAAGCGATCGGAACTCAGAAAATTGTCGTGGTACTGGTGTTGATTGCCCTGTTTGGCTTTTTCTGCGTAATGAGTCCGTCATTCAGGCAGTATTCTACCATTGTCAGCATTCTGGATTATTCTTACTATATTTCATTTATGGCTATTGGCGTAACCTTTTGCCTGATCACCGGCGGAGTCGACCTGTCCATCGGCACCGGAATGGTCTGCTGTGGGCTGGTAGGCGGATATTTGATCAATGTAAAAGGTCTGCCGGTCATGGTAGGAATACTTGGGGCGATTGTGATCGGATTACTTTTTGGGCTTATGAACGGAATTCTGGTTGCTGCGCTTAATCTGCCTCCGTTTATCGCGACACTGGGAACGATGATGGTGGCACGCGGGTTCGGGTCCATTGCAACCGGTGGGTTGTCTCAGACATGGCCGGCTGCGGCGAGTGAAAATGGATGGTTCCGCAGTATTTTTAAAATAGATATGGGTGACATGATGATCCCGATTGGATTTCTATGGGTAATATTGTTGGTGCTGGTGATGTCGCTGGTATTGAACAAGACAAAGATTGGCCGTTATATCATTGCGATTGGCTCCAATAAGGAAGCAACCAGATTATCCGGTGTCAATGTAGTGAAATATCAAATGTCAGCCTATATTATTTCCGGTCTGTTTACCGGTCTGGCAGGAATTGCATATGCGGCGACATTCCAGGCGGTTGCACCGGGAACCGGCGCCGGACTGGAACTGGATGCTATCGGCGGAGCTATTATTGGCGGAACGTCAATGAATGGCGGAATGGGTTCAATTGCCGGTTCGCTGTTAGGCGTTTTCATTATGTCTATGCTTAAGACCGGGCTTCCGTATATCGGCCTGCAGGCTAACTGGCAGCAAATTATTACCTGTATCGTATTGATTTTAGCGGTATTTATCGATGTTCAGAAAAATCGGAAAATGGAATAGAAAATAGCGGAAGATATTCACTGTTTTGTGGAAGATTTTTGATTTTCTTTTTATCTGGGCACCGATACAATATAGACAAGTAAATGATAATAAAAGGAGGAGTTTATTATGAAAAAGAAAGTAGTTGCAGTATTACTTGCGACAGTAATGGCATTTTCTTTAGCAGCATGCGGCGGTTCATCTGACGATGCTGCCACCACCAGCGGGGATGCGGCAGGAGAGACGAATGACAGTAACGCAGCTGATGCAGCCGATCTGAAATTTGAAATCGTATCGAAAGGTTTCCAGCACCAATATTGGCAGGCAGTACTAAAAGGTGCGGAGAGTAAAGCAGCAGAATTAGGAGTGACCATCAATTTTGTCGGACCGAATTCAGAATCCGATATCGCCGATCAGGTCCAGATGCTCAATAATGCGATCAATGCAAAACCGGCGGCAATCGGTCTTGCGGCATTAGATACCAGTGCATGCCTGGATGCGATCCAGTCCAGTATGGATTCCGGCATTCCAATCATCGGATTTGACTCCGGTGTTCCGGATGCTCCGGAAGGAGCGGTACTGGCAAATTGTGCAACCGACAACTATGCAGCCGGCGAACTGGCTGGTGAAGAAATGCATAAAGCTATTTCTGAACGGGTGGCAAACGCATCAGGTACAGTAAGAATTGGCGTATTAGGACAGGATGCAACCTCAGAATCAATCACCCAGCGTGGGCTGGGCTTCATCGACAAGATTCTTGAACTGTTGGAAGCGGACGGAAAAACAGTCAGTGTCGAGGGCAATGATAAATATGTTGCCGATTCCAAAGGCGAAAAATCTGCCGGCGCAGATGTGATTATTGAAGTGCTGGTTCCGGCTCAGGTCACCTCTGAATTATCAGCCATCGATTGCCAGACGCTTATGAATAAAGATGATATTATCGCAATCTATGGTTCAAATCAGCATTCCGGCGAAGCGATGGTAACAGCGAATGAAAATCTGAAGAAATTCGGTTCAGGTGACGATCAAATTATCGGTGTGGCATTTGATTCCGGTGAAGTAATTAAAGGTGCGGTAGCTGATGGAACATTTATCGGAGCGGTGACACAGGCTCCGGTTGCAATGGGCGAAGCCTTGGTACAGCAGCTGTATAACTCTGCCACCGGTGGAACGGTAGAAGATGTTGATACCGGATGCCAATGGTACACTGCTGATAATATGAATGATGAAGAAATTGCGCAGAACTTATATGACTAGTAAAATTAATGGAAGATAGAAAGCTGCCGCACCAGTGGTTATTTACTGCTGATGCGGCAGTTTCTTAAATTAAATATGAAGAGGTGGAAAGATGTTAAAAGGAATACCAAAAATATTGTCTCCGGAGTTATTAAAAATACTTTGTGAAATGGGTCATACCGATGAACTGACCATCGGTGACGGAAACTTTCCCGGGCATACTTACGGAAAGCGGGTGATCCGCATGGACGGCCACGGCGCAGCGGAAATTCTCGATGGGATCCTCCAGGTTTTTCCTCTGGATACTTATGTTGCCCGGCCGTGTACCCTGATGGCAAAGGTCCCTGGCGATACAGCGGCAACACCGATCTGGGATGAATTCAGGAAAATTGTGGCAGAACATGATGACCGGGGGGAAGCGTGTTTTGAGGAGATTGATAAATGGGAGTTTTATGATAAGACGAAAGAAGGCTCTTCGGTTGTGATCATGACCAGCGAAAAAGCGTTGTATGCAAATATCATTCTAAAAAAAGGGGTTGTAACCGATTAGAAAATAAAAGCATTGATTTTTGCCATAATGTTTAGTAGAATTATTTTAGAATGCTAGGAGGTAAAGGCATGTCAGAAGTAACAAGAGTAGCATTGGATGCTATGGGTGGTGATAATGCCCCGGCTGAGATCGTAAAAGGTGCCATACACGCAGTTGAAAAGCGCGGGGATATAAAGATCTTTCTGGTTGGCAGAGAGGATGATATCAAAGAGGCTTTGAAAGACTACCGGTATGATCCCGGACAAATTGAAATTATCAACGCTGCCGAAACAATTGAAATGGCGGAACCGCCGGTCATGGCAATTAGAAGAAAGAAAGATTCTTCGCTCGTGGTGGCCCTCAACATGGTAAAGAAGGGTGAGGCGGATGCATTTGTCTCAGCTGGCAGCAGCGGCGCGATATTGGCCGGCGGTCAGTTGATCGTGGGCCGGATCAAAGGGGTGGAACGTCCGCCGCTGGCACCGCTGCTTCCGACCGAACACGGAGTATCTCTGTTGGTAGATTGCGGTGCCAATGTAGATGCAAGACCCTCGCATCTCGTGCAGTTTGCTCAGATGGGTTCTATTTATATGGAACATGTTGTCGGAATAAAGAATCCACGAGTGGGTATCGTAAATATCGGTGCCGAAGAAGAAAAAGGCAATGCTTTAGTAAAAGAAACCTTCCCGCTGCTGAAAGAATGTCCGGACATTAATTTCATCGGCAGTATTGAAGCAAGGGAAATCCCTCGTTCCGGAGCTGACGTCATCGTCTGTGAAGCATTTACCGGTAATGTGATACTTAAGCTGTATGAAGGAGTCGGATCGGTACTGATGGACAAGATCAAAGCCGGTATGATGACCAGCCTGCGCTCCAAGATCGGAGCATTGCTGGTAAAACCTGCACTGAAGATAACCTTAAAGCAATTTGACGCCAGTGAACACGGCGGCGCACCGCTGTTGGGACTGAATGGTCTGGTAGTGAAGACTCACGGCAGTTCAAAAGCTAAAGAAGTATGCAATTCAATTATTCAGTGTGTGACTTTTAAAGAGCAGGGCATCAGTGAAAAAATAAGAGCATCCATTCAAGAAAAAGAATAAAAAAGGAGTAATGGGTTATGGAATTTGAAAAGTTACAGGATATTATTGCAGAGGTACTTAATGTGGATAAGGATGAAATCAAGATGGAAACCACATTTGTCGATGATCTGGGGGCGGATTCACTGGACATATTCCAGATTATCATGGGACTGGAAGAAGAATTCGACATTGAGATTGACAATGAAGATGCAGAGAAAATCGTAACAGTCGGGGATGCGGTTGAGCAGATCAAAAATGCTGCAAATTAAACTTGTCAGGGAAGTCACCCGCTTCTATAAGCAGGGTGAGGACTGGTATGCAAATAAAGAAAAAGCCCTGTGCGGGGCTTTTTCATTGTTTTTATAATGGAGATAGTTATGAAAGGTGATATAAGAGAACTGGAACGGGTGATCCAGTATAAATTTAATAATTTTAAGCTGCTTGAGCAGGCGATGATGCATCGTTCTTATACGAATGAAAAACACCTGAAGAAACATAAGAGTAATGAACGCCTGGAATTTCTGGGGGATGCGGTCCTGGAACTGGTGGCCAGTGAATTCCTGTTTTCCCGTGACCGTGACATGCTGGAAGGTCAGCTGACCAAGCTGCGGGCCAGTTTTGTGTGCGAACCGACATTGGCGGCCTGTGCCCGGGAGATCAGACTGGGGGATTTTTTAAGTCTCGGTAAGGGTGAAGAATTAAGCGGCGGCAGAGAAAGAGAATCACTGGTTTCCGATGCATTAGAAGCCTTGATCGGAGCATTGTACGTAGATGGTGGGTTTGCTATTGCAAAAGATTTTATTATGAAATTTATTTTAAATGATATTGAAAAAAAGGTGATCTTTAATGATAGCAAGACTATCTTACAGGAGCAGGTTCAGGGTGCCGGCGGCGGTGAGATCGAGTACCATCTGATTCGGGAAGAAGGACCGGACCACCAGAAGAATTTCGTCGTTGAAGTAGATATCGGCGGGGTCTGCTATGGGATTGGTGAAGGCGGCTCTAAAAAGACCGCTGAGCAGAAAGCGGCATCCATTGCAATGCTGAAAATAACCAAAAAAGGATAAAAAGGTGAAGTATGTATCTCAAGAGTATAGAAGTACAGGGGTTCAAATCGTTTGCCCATAAAATCGTATTTGAATTTCATAACGGGATTACCGCTATCGTCGGTCCTAATGGCAGCGGCAAGAGCAATGTTGCCGATGCCGTCCGCTGGGTGCTTGGCGAGCAGAGGGTAAAACAGCTGCGCGGCGGCAGTATGCAGGATGTCATCTTCTCCGGAACCGAGAACCGGAAGCCGTTAAGTTACGCATCAGTAGCAATTACTCTGGATAATTCAGATCATCAGCTGCCGGTTGATTTCAAAGAAGTAAAAGTAACACGTAAGCTTTACCGCTCCGGTGAAAGCGAATACCTGCTCAACGGACATTCCTGCCGTCTCAAAGATATCAATGAGCTTTTTTATGATACCGGAATCGGTAAAGAGGGATATTCTATCATCGGTCAGGGGCAGATCGATAAAATTCTCAGCGGCAAGCCGGAAGAACGCCGGGAACTTTTTGACGAAGCAGCTGGTATTGTTAAATACAAGCGGCGAAAGAATATATCGATTAAAAAACTGGAGGCGGAACGTCAGAATCTGGTTCGCGTAAAAGACATCCTGAGTGAGCTGGAGCGTCAGTTCGGGCCGCTGGAGCGTCAGTCTAATGTAGCCAAGGAGTACCTGAAAAAGAAAGAGGAGCTTAAGATTTACGATATCAATATGTTCCTTTTGGAAACCACCCGGCTCAAAGAGCAGATAGATGATATTGATAAGAAACGGACCATTTCACAGAATGAGCTGGATGAATCCAATGAAACCTATGTGAAAATGAAAGTTGAGTACGGTGAAATTGAAGAGCAGATTGATACGATTGAAGCGGCTGTTGAGAATTCAAGGAGTCAGCTCAATAAAACCACTCTGCTCAAGCAGCAGCTGGAGAGCCAGATCGAGCTTTTAAAGGAACAGATCAACAGTGCCCGGATGAATGATGAGCATTATCAGCAGCGGGGCAGAACCGTTCATTCGGAAATCACGGCAAGACAGGTACAGGTACAATCACTGGAAGAGGAAAAGAAAAGTATCAAGGATCAACTGGATGATATGGCTCAGGCAGATGAAGAAGCGAAGAAATCTTTGTTTCATGTTCAGGCCAGAATTGCCGAACTGTCAAGTGATATTGAAACCAAAAAGAACGATATCATTGAACTGCTTAATAACCGGGCGTCTACGAAAGCTAAGATACAGCGTTATGATACTATGCTGGAACAGATTAATGTCCGCAAAGCTCAGATGAATCAAAAGTTGATCGAAGTAGAAAGTGAAGCCGATGAGCAGAAGCACTTATATGAATCCTATGAAGAAGAACTAAAAGATATATCCGATGAAATCGTCAGATATGTAAATGTCAGTGAAGAGCACAAGCTTCAGATTGAATCGTTACAAAAAGAAATCGGACGCAAGGGCGAAGAGCTGAACATCGGCCAGAAAACCTATCACCGCGAACACTCCAGACTGGAATCGCTGAAAAATATTACCGAGCGATATGACGGCTATGGTAACAGTATCCGTAGAGTCATGGAACAAAAGGATAAAGAGCCGGGCCTGCTGGGAGTAGTTGCCGACATCATTAAAGTGGATAAAGAATATGAAATTGCAGTTGAAACAGCTTTAGGCGGAAGTATTCAGAATGTGGTGACAAAAGATGAGAACACCGCTAAGAAGATGATCGCCTATCTTAAACAAAACCGTTTCGGCCGGGCGACTTTTCTGCCGGTCAGCAGTGTCAACGGAAAAGCCAATGTGATGCGGGAAGAAGTAATTAAGGAGCCGGGCGTGATCGGTATCGCGAACGGACTGGCGAAAGCCGACGCGCAGTTTCAGGGGGTAGTGAATCAGTTACTGGGCCGTACTTTAGTGGTGGATCATATAGATACCGGTATCGCTCTGGCACGTAAATATAAACAGTCGCTTAGGATTGTAACCCTGGAGGGAGAACTGATTAATCCGGGCGGAGCAATGTCGGGCGGAGCATTTAAAAATTCCAGCAATCTGCTAAGCCGGCGGCGGGAAATTGAAGAATTCGAAAAGACTGTACAGATGCTAAAGCAGGAAATGCAGGAAGCCGAAGTCCATGTTGAACAGCTGAAGACTAAGCGGACGGAGCATTATGACGCGATTGAGGCAGTGAAGAAAAAGCTTCAGGAAGCGTACGTTATTCAAAATACGGCTAAAATGAACCTCGATCAGGTTGCCGCCAGGCAGAAAGCAGCAATCGGAAACGCGGCAGATATCTGCCGGGAAAGAAAAGAACTGGAGCGACAGGTTGAGGAGATACAGGAAAATCAGGAATCCATTCATGTTGAATTAGACACTTCAAAAGATTTGGAAGGAAGTCTCAAAGACGGAATTGAGAATGCTCAGAAAGAACTGGAGGCTCAGAAAGAGCTGGAAGCATCAGAACTGGCGAAATCAGAGGAAGTACATCTGACCTATGCAGGACTGCAGCAAAAGTACGCTTTTTCAGCGGAAAACATTCAGCGAATCGATGAGGAGATTGAGAAATTCGATCAGGAATTAAAAGAGATTGAGATCAGTCAGGGCACGGCATCAGAAGAAATTACAGAAAAGGAACGTCAGATTGAAGATTTACACACGACCATTGACAATTCGAAAGAGATATTCGGGGAAATCAATGCCGAAATTAAATCAAAAGAAGAAGAACGTGAAGCACTGAATCGTAAAAACCGTTCTTTCCTGGAAAAACGGGACCAGCTCTCCCAGCACATTACCAGTCTGGATAAGGAAATCTTCCGGCTGATCAGCAAAAAAGAGGGATATGAGGAAAGTTCCGAAAGGCAGATTGAGTATATGTGGGAAGAATATGAGCTTACATATAACTATGCCATGGAACTGCGGGATGAGAACCTGACCGATCTGGCCTTCATGAAGAAGCGGATTCAGGCTTTGAAAGCAGAGCTTCGCGGTTTAGGTGATGTCAATGTCAATGCTATTGAGGAATTCAAGGAGTTGTCCGAACGCTATGAATTTTTGAAGGTCCAGCATGACGATCTGGTCGAAGCCGAAATCACTCTGGTTAAGATTATAGAAGAGTTGGATACAGCCATGCGGAAGCAGTTCCGGGAAAGTTTCACGGAAATAGCTAAAGAATTCGATCGGGTATTTAAAGAATTGTTCGGCGGCGGAAAAGGAACCCTTGAGCTGCAGGAAGATGAGGATATTCTGGAGGCCGGTATCGTGATTATTGCGCAGCCGCCAGGAAAAAAACTGCAGAATATGATGCAGCTGTCCGGCGGTGAAAAGGCTCTGACGGCGATTTCATTGCTGTTCGCCATCCAGAATCTGAAGCCATCGCCTTTCTGTCTGCTGGATGAGATTGAAGCTGCTCTGGATGACTCTAATGTTGGCCGCTTTGCCAGATATTTAAGCAAGCTGACCAAAAGCACTCAATTTATCGTAATTACCCATCGCCGCGGAACCATGGCTGAAGCCGACCGGCTTTATGGTATCACGATGCAGGAAAAAGGGGTATCGACCCTGGTATCGGTGGATTTATTGGAAGACAAACTAGATAAATAGGAGGAAATGAACGTATGGCAGAGGAAAAGCAGGGATTTTTTAAACGGCTGGTTTCCGGCCTGTCTAAGACCCGAGATAATATCGTCGCAGGAATCGACGGTATATTCAGCGGTTTCTCTAATATTAATGATGAGTTTTATGAAGAGCTGGAGGAAATCCTGATTATGGGGGATTTGGGCGTTAAGGCCACTTATGCGATATTAGAGGATTTAAAACAAAAAGTAAAAGAACAGCACATTAAAGAACCGGCTGATTGTAAGCAGCAGCTGATTGATAGTATCAAAGAGCAGATGGATGTCGGCGGGGCGGCTTATAAATTCGAAGACCAGACAGCGGTGGTGCTGGTGATTGGCGTAAACGGTGTCGGTAAGACCACCACGATTGGTAAATTGGCAGGAAAGCTCCGGGATCAGAATAAAAAGGTAGTGTTAGCCGCTGCTGATACTTTCCGGGCGGCCGCCGGTGAACAATTGACCGAATGGGCACATCGGGCTGATGCTGATTTGATTAAAGGACAGGAGGGAGCTGATCCGGCATCCGTCGTTTTTGATGCAGTTGTGTCAGCCAAGGCTAAAAAGGCCGATGTCCTGATCTGTGATACGGCCGGCCGGCTGCATAATAAAAAGAATCTGATGGAGGAACTGCGCAAGATTAACCGCATCCTGGAGCGTGAATACAGCGAGGCATATAGGGAGACATTGGTCGTGCTGGATGGTACGACCGGCCAGAATGCCCTGGCGCAAGCTAAAGAATTCAAGGATGCGGCCGACATTACCGGCATTGTCCTGACCAAGCTGGATGGAACCGCAAAAGGCGGGATTGCCGTTGCGATCCAGGCAGAACTGGGGATTCCGGTGAAATACATCGGCGTCGGTGAAAGTATTGATGATCTGCAGAAATTTGATCCGGATGCATTTGTCGATGCGCTGTTTATGGTAGAAGATACTGCTGAGTAACTGTTTACAGGTTCATGAAGAGAGGTAATACTATGTTAACATTAGAAAAGTTCGAACAAGCCAGTGAACTGGTCAGAAAGGTAACCAATCCAACCAAATTAATATTCAGTGAATATTTAAGCGAACAAACCGGCGGCAAGATTTATCTGAAGCCGGAAAATATGCAGCATACCGGTGCCTACAAATTACGGGGTGCTTATTACAAGATCAGTACACTCAGTGACGAAGAGCGGAAGCGTGGTCTGATCACTGCCTCAGCGGGCAACCACGCCCAGGGTGTTGCATATGCTGCTAAAGCATATGGCTGCAAGGCAACGATCGTAATGCCGACGATTACACCTCTCATTAAAGTGAACCGTACGAAGAGCTATGGCGCAGAAGTGGTGCTGCATGGCGATGTTTATGATGATGCATATCAAAAAGCCTGCGAATTAGCAGAAGAGCAGGGGCTTACTTTTGTCCATCCGTTCAATGATCTGGATATCGCTACCGGGCAGGGAACGATCGCGATGGAGATTATTAAAGAACTGCCCACTGTTGATTATATTCTGGCTCCGGTTGGCGGTGGAGGTCTGATTACCGGTGTTGCAGCACTGGCTAAAATGCTCAATCCTAATATCAGGGTGATCGGCGTAGAGCCGGACGGCGCGGCGAGCATGAAGGCGGCTCTGGCGGCCGGTGAAGTGGTCTCACTGGATAGCGCCAATACCATCGCTGACGGAACGGCGGTAAAAACAGTCGGCGAATTAAACCTTCCCTATGTGCAGAAATATGTTGATGAAATGATTAAGGTGGCAGACGATGAATTAATCGGCGCATTTCTTGACATGGTGGAAAATCACAAAATAGTTGTGGAAAACTCCGGACTTTTAAGCGTTGCCGGTTTAAAACAAATAAATTTAAAAGGTAAAAAAGCAGTTTGCATCCTGAGCGGCGGCAATATGGATGTCATTACCATGGCTTCGGTGGTACAGCATGGACTAATCCAGCGTGACCGGATCTTTTCGGTATCGGTGCTGCTTCCTGATAAAGCCGGTGAGCTGGTGCGGGTGGCCCAGACGATTGCTGATGCCAAAGGAAATGTTATCAAGCTGGATCACAATCAGTTTGTCAATACCAATCGGAATACTGCGGTGGAACTGAGAATTACAATGGAAGCATTTGGACCGGAGCATAAACAGGAGATTCTGTCAGCTTTAGAAGAAAAGGGATTTCGTCCGAAAACCATCCGGGCAAAATTATACTAATTCAGCTAGAAACTATATAAATAAATTGTAATGAAAAGGAGAACGGGAGCATGGGAAAAATCAAGATGCCAACACCAATCGTAGAGATGGACGGAGATGAAATGACAAGGATATTATGGGCAATGATAAAGGAATACTTACTGGTGCCGTATATTGATTTGAACACGGAATATTATGACCTCGGCCTGGAACACCGCAATGAGACCGATGACAAGGTAACTATTGATGCCGCCAATGCGACTAAAAAGTATGAGGTTGCGGTCAAATGCGCCACGATCACACCGAATGCAGCCCGAATGGGGGAATATGATCTCAAAGAAATGTGGAAGAGTCCCAACGGGACCATCCGTGCCGTCCTCGATGGAACTGTATTCCGCGCGCCAATTGTGGTAAAAGGAATCGAACCATGTGTGAAAAATTGGAAAAAACCGATCACCATTGCCAGACATGCTTATGGTGATGTCTACAAAGGCACTGAAATAAAGATTCCAGGTGCCGGTAAAGTGGAGCTGGTCTATACAGATAAAGACGGCAGCCAGACCAAAGAACTGGTGCATAATTTTAGCGGAGCAGGCATCGTTCAGGGAATGCATAACCTGAATGAATCGATTGAAAGCTTTGCCAGAAGCTGCTTTGGTTATGCTCTGGATACAAAGCAGGATTTATGGTTTGCGACCAAGGACACCATATCCAAGAAATATGACCATACTTTCAAGGATATATTCCAGGAAATTTACGATGCTGAATTTGCTGATAAATTTTCTGCCGCAGACATAGAATATTTCTACACTCTGATCGACGATGCAGTTGCCCGGGTTATGAAATCAGAAGGCGGTTATATATGGGCATGTAAGAATTATGATGGCGATGTAATGAGCGACATGGTGTCTTCGGCATTCGGTTCACTGGCGATGATGACTTCCGTTCTGGTATCTCCGGAAGGATATTATGAATATGAGGCGGCACACGGTACTGTCCAGCGTCATTATTATAAGCATCTGGAAGGGGAAGAAACCTCGACCAATTCAGTGGCAACCATCTTTGCCTGGTCGGGAGCGCTGCGCAAGCGCGGGGAACTGGATAATAACCCGGCGTTGATGGAATTTGCCGATCGTCTGGAAAAAGCTACAATCGATACTATTGAAAGTGGTAAGATGACAAAAGACCTGGCACTGATCACGTCGGTCACGAATCCGACCGTCCTGAACAGTGAAGGATTCATCAAAGCTATTGCAAAGCTGCTGTAAAACTATTCGGCCAGTGCTTCCCAAGTCTCATATAAGGTTTCCAGTTCTTTTAGTAAAGCCTCTTTTTCTTTGCTGAACCGCTGGACTTTTTCTGCATCGGTATAGATATCTTCCTGGGCCAGGAGGGTATCTATTTCTTTATCCCGGATTTCCCGGTCATGAATCAACTGTTCGGTCCGGGTTAAATCATTTAGGCGTTTCCTTTCTGCCGCCAGGACTTTTTTCCGGGCCTGCCAATCAGATTTAGCGGCTGAATCGTCGTCCGTCTCTTTGACGTCATCCTGCGCGATCGGACTTTCGGTATAGATGCGGGTCAAACCCTCCTTTTTTTCTAAGTAATAATCATAATTTCCGATATAATTAACGAAAGTATGATTGACCAGATCCAGGATCCGGGTTGCAGTCCGATTGATAAAATACCGGTCGTGGGAAACATATAACACTGTTCCGGTATAGTCGTTCAGGGCCTTTTCGAGGATTTCCCTGGATGTGATGTCCAGATGGTTAGTAGGCTCATCAAGAATTAAAAGATTGGCCTCGGACAGCATCAGCTTGGCCAGTGATACCCGTCCCCGCTCACCACCGCTTAAGTCGCCGATACGTTTGTAAACGTCATCACCGGTGAACAAAAAGGCCGCTAGTGTATTACGGATAGCAGTATTGGTTAGATCTGGATATTCGTCGGAAATTTCATCAAAAATAGTCTTGTCCATGTGGAGCACATGATGTTCCTGATCATAATATCCGATTTCAACATTGGTTCCCAGTCGAAAACTGCCCGAATCAGCATCTGTAACCTGATTCAGGATTTTCAGCAGGGTGGTCTTACCGGTTCCGTTATCGCCGATGATGGCTACATGTTCGCCTCTTTTGATGTCAAATGAGACATCACGAAAGAGGATGAGCGGCGGAAAATCCTTGCTCAGGTGTTCTGCCGACAGCACATCATTGCCGCTGATAACCGAAGGTTCGAGAGTAAAATGCATATCGTTCGGAGTCGCGGCCGGCTTATCCAGCGGTGTAATCTTTGCCAGCAGTTTTTCCCGGCTCTCGGCCCGCTTAATGGATTTTTCACGATTAAAGGACTTCAGCTTTTCAATCACCGCTTCCTGATGTTTGATTTCCTGCTGCTGATTCATGTAGGCTTTCAGTTTGGCTTCGCGCACTTGCTGCTTTTTGCGGGAAAAATCGGTATAATTGCCGGGATAGGATGATAGTTCTCCCTGTTCGATTTCGACAACTTTGGTTATAACCCGATTGAGGAAATAACGGTCATGGGAGACGATCAGTGCCGCGCCCGGATAATTGAGCAGGTAGGTTTCAAGCCAGGAAATGGAATTCATATCCAGATGGTTGGTCGGTTCATCCAGAAGCAGGATATCCGGTTTTGTAAGCAGCAGCTTTCCCAGGGATACCCGCGTTTTCTGGCCTCCTGACAGAGCAGAAACCGGTTTGTCAAAGTCTTCTTCAGTAAAACCGAGGCCTTTCAGAACACCGGTGATCTCGCTTTGATACGCATAACCGTTTTCTTGCTCAAAGCGCGCCATCATACGGTGATAAGATGCGAGCGCGTCTTCCAGTGCTGACCCCGACAGACCGGTCAGTTCCTGCTCAGCGCCCCGGATTTGCTGTTCCAATTCAATAATATCTGCTTTTGCAGTCCGCACTTCGGTAAAAACAGTATTCGTACTTTCCAGCAATTGATGCTGAGTCAGATAGCCGATGGTTTTCCCCTTGGCCAGAATCACCTCGCCGCTGTCAAGGGGAAGCTCCCCTATGATCAGTTTTAAAATGGTTGATTTGCCGGCACCATTTATTCCTACCAAAGCGGTTTTCTCGCGTTCCTCTATATGAAATGAGCCTTTTTTTACGATGATCTGTGAACCAAAGGCTTTGCTTATATTGTGACATGCCAATATCATTTTTCGAATGCCTCCATAACTGTTATTCCATTCAATTATAGCTTAAATAGTCGAAATTACAACTAAAAGTTTGACTTTAAAGGGACAATTTACTATAATAATTCTATAAATACATTTGGGAGGATTAGCAAGTGGAAGCAAGAGAAATTTCACAAGCGGTAATTAGAAGGTTGCCGAGATATTATCGCTATTTGGGGGATTTGATGAGCAGCGGAGTAGAACGTATATCATCAAATGATTTAAGCAGAAGAATGAAGGTGACTGCCTCTCAGATCCGCCAGGACCTGAATAATTTCGGGGGATTTGGACAGCAGGGATATGGATATAATGTAAAGTATTTATATACAGAAATCGGTAAGATTTTAGGGTTGGATGTATCTCATAACATTATTATTATCGGTGCCGGTAATTTGGGACAGGCCTTAGCTAATTATGCAGCTTTTGAGAACCGGGGCTTCGTTTTGAAAGGCATCTTTGATGTTAATCCCCGTCTTGCCGGGATAACAATCCGCGGTGTTGAGATCAGGATGATGGAAGAGCTAAAGCAATGCATACGGGAGAATAATATCGAGATTGCAGTGCTTACTATTCCGCGTTCAAAAGCGATTGATGTGGCTGATAAAGTTGTCGAATGTGGCGTTCAGGCAATCTGGAATTTTGCCCATACCGATTTAAATCTGCCGGACAATGTGATCGTGGAAAACGTACATCTTTCAGAAAGCCTGATGCGTTTATCCTATAATTTAAGCCGCTATAAAGAAACCCACGGGGACGAATAGCAGTAGCCGTGTATAATGACGTGTAAAGAACTGGTGTAAAAGGGTTCTTTTACACGTTATTTTACCATCCCTTGACAAAGTACCCTTATACAGCGAGGTGATAATGTGCGTTATTTACTGACCCCGGAACAAATGAAAAGCGGTGATGAGCAAACGATAAATGATATCGGCGTCCCCTCCATGGTGCTAATGGAACGGGCTGCATTGAAAAGTGTGGAAGCGATGGAAGCGGCCGGCATAGACTGTTCCCGGCCGCTGATTGTCTGCGGTTCGGGAAATAACGGCGGCGATGGGTTTGCGATTGCCAGATTGCTTCATTTGAGAGGATGTCATGTCAATGTTATTTTTATTGGTAAAGAAGCATCGCGAAGTGATGAGACCAGGCTGCAAATTCATATTTTAAAAAAATATGGGGTGTCCATTGGCAAGACCATTGATGTCCGGGAATATAGTGTAGTGATAGATGCTCTTTTTGGTATTGGCATCACACGCGAGATAACCGGGCAGTATGCAGATGTAATCGATCAGATGAACCGAATGACGGGAAAGAAGGTGGCCATCGATATTCCTTCCGGAATCCACGCTGCCAGCGGTCAGATTATGGGAATGGCCTTTCGGGCTGATCTGACAGTCACGTTTGCCTGCGAAAAACTGGGGACCATCCTGTTCCCGGGAGGTCAATATGCCGGAAAGACCATGGTAGCCGATATCGGAATTGATTCATCTATGTTCAGGGATAATCCGGACGTATGCTATACCTACGAGCCCGCTGATCTGAGTTTAATAATGCCCAGGCGTCAGGCTGACTCACATAAAGGTACTTATGGAAAAGTCCTGATGATTACCGGCAGTGATGGCATGGCCGGAGCTGCCTGGCTGAGTGCCAAGGCAGCTTATGAGACCGGTGCAGGCCTGGTTCAGATATATACGGCGCGGGAGAATCAGATCATCTTACAGACCTTATTACCGGAAGCGATCATCCGCCCATATATATCCTTTGATTCGGAAGAATTACGGCAGCTGATCGACTGGGCCGATGTTGTGACAATTGGCTGCGGCCTTGGCCAGGGTGGTATCGCCGCTAAACTGACGAGGGAAACTGCAGATTATTGTAAGAAACCGTGTGTGATCGATGCGGATGGTCTGAACCTGCTGGCCGGGAAAACCGAACTGATAAAAAACGGCAGTTTTCTGCTGACTCCCCATATGAAGGAAATGTCCCGTCTGATCAAACAGCCGGTTAAAGAGATTGCCGGTCGGCGATTTGAAGCCGGTCAGGCGCTGACCCGCGACCTGGGTGTCGTCTGTGTCCTGAAAGACGCCCGGACGCTGGTGACAGCACCCGGTCAGCCGGTTTATTTAAACACATCCGGGAATGCGGCGATGGCGAAAGCCGGTGCCGGGGATGTTTTAACCGGAGTGATCACCGGCCTGCTGGCGCAGGGAATGACTTTATCTGAGGCGGGGAGAGTTGGCGTGTACCTGCATGGCCTGACCGGGGATGCGGCGAAAAATAGAAAGGGAAGTTACAGTGTGTCGGCAACCGATCTCATCGATATGATCAGTAGTGTACTAAAAGAAGCGGAGGAGTCTTGAAATGAAAAATTACAGTAGAGTGTGCGCGAGAATAAATCTAGATGCGATTCATGATAATATTTCTAATATGAAAGCCAATATTCCTGAAAAAGCTCAGATAGCAGCGGTCATTAAAGCTGACGGTTATGGTCACGGTGCCGTACAGATTGCCCGGGAATTAGAAAGTCTTGAATACATATGGGGGTTTGCGGTCGCAACTTTGGATGAGGCGGTCTGTTTAAGAAAAAGCGGTATCTTGAAACCGCTTCTGGTTCTGGGATGTACTTTTCCCGATCAGTATCCGGATATTTTTACTTATGATCTGAACATCACCATTTATACGGTTGAGGCCGCAAAAACGATATCTCTGATGGCGCAGGAGCGCCAGAAGACAGTGCCGGTGCATATTAAGCTGGACACGGGAATGGGAAGGATCGGTTTCCCGGTCAATGCAGAAAATGCAGCGCAGATTGAAGCACTCAGTAAACTTCCTAATATTAAACTGGTTGGATTGTTTACCCATTTCGCCAAAGCAGATGAAATTGATAAATCTTTTACCGATGGTCAGATTGAAAAATATATATGGATGAAAGATCAACTGGAAGGCCGGGGAATTCAATTCGAATATTATCATTGTTCAAACAGTGCAGCTATCATTGATGTTAAGGCGGCACATATGAATCTGGTCAGAGCAGGGATATCGACCTATGGTTTATATCCGTCGGAAGAGGTTGATAAAAAGGCAGTGAAATTAACACCAGCCTTGTCGTTGATCAGTCATGCGGCTCATGTCAAGTGGGTGGAAGCAGGGACCACTGTCAGTTATGGCGGGATCTTTGTGACCGAACGCAAGACCAGGGTGGTTACCGTTCCGGTTGGTTATGGTGACGGGTATCCCCGGAGTCTTTCCAATTGCGGTTATGTGTTGATCCATGGCCAGAAAGCACCGGTCATCGGACGGGTCTGTATGGATCAGTTTATGGTTGATGCAACCGATGTTCCTGATGTGAAATTTGGTGATGCGATTACGCTTGTAGGATTTGATGGCGGAGAACATCTGCCGGTAGAAGCGCTCAGTGATCTGTCCGGAAGATTTAACTATGAGTTTGTCTGTGATTTGGGAAAGCGGATTCCCAGAGAGTATATAAAAAATGGAGAAGTTGTAGAACAGATCGACTATTTTACATAAATTCAAGATCCTTTTGGAATACATCCGAAAAAGATGGAAATACTAATTTTATCTTAAAAAATCGGAGTGTGAATAAAGGTGCAGGTTAGACGCGGGGATATATTTTATGCGGATTTAGATCCGGTGGTGGGTTCAGAACAGGGCGGTATCCGTCCGATTCTGGTAATTCAGAACGATGTTGGGAATAAACACAGTCCAACCGTGATATGTGCGGCCATAACATCAAAAATGAATAAAGCTAAGCTTCCTACCCACGTGGAAATTGACGCTGGGAAATATCAAATTGTAAAAAATTCAGTTATATTATTGGAACAAATTCGAACGATTGACAAACGGCGGCTGAAAGATTTTGTCTGCCGTGTGGATGCCGGACTAATGAGAAAAGTAGATGAGGCTTTGAAAGTAAGCTTTCAGCTTCGTACATAGCAAAGGAGTAAAAAATGGATGACGATAATAGTCTGTTTGCCCGTTTGAAGCGGACGCTGACCGGAAAGGCGGAAAATGCTGAACAGGCAACAGAAGAAATTATGTCTATTATCAGTGAAGGACATGAACAGGGATTGATTGAGGAGAATGAAGCCAGATTGATCCAAAACGTCTTTTCTTATAAAGAAAAAGAAGCGCGGGATATTATGGCTCATCGCAAGAACATTGTCGGTTTGGATGGGGAATGGACGCTGAATGAAGCTATGCCGTTCATTCTGGAACAGAGCAATTCCAGATTTCCGATCTATCTGGAGGATATTGATACGATCATCGGCGTAATTCATCTGCGCGATGCGATGAAGAGTTATTTTGATGAAGAACTGCGGAATCAACCGATCCGGACGTTGGATGAATACATCCGTCCGGTCAGTTTTGTACCGGAAACAAAGGATATTGATAAATTGCTTAAACAGATGCAGGATGAAAAGAACCATATTGTAATCGTATTGGATGAATACGGACAGACGGCCGGTCTGGTTGCGATGGAAGATATCCTCGAAGAAATTGTCGGTAATATTCTGGATGAATATGATGAAGAGGATGAAATGGTCGTGCTGCGGGATGACAATACATATCTGGCCCGGGGTATGACTCCGCTCGACAGTCTGGAAGAGATTCTTGGTATTGAGTTTGAGGATGAAGATCATGATACTCTGAATGGTTTTATAGTCATGCTGTTGGAGCATATCCCATCGGAGGATGAAGCTTGTATTGTAGTCTATAAAGGATTTAAATTTGATGTGATATCGGTCGATAACAATGTCATTCAGACAGTCAGAATTTCCCCGAATGCTTAATCCCCATGCAAATGAGTATTGTCATGATGGAAAAAGAGTGCTAGAATATTAAAAATGATTACCTTCCCTTAACAATGTACTACACGCCTCAAAACCGTGTAGTACATTGTCAGGGGAGGGCATAGAAAGAGGTTTTGTATATGTCAGGACATTCAAAATTTGCCAATATTAAACATAAAAAAGAAAAAAATGACGCTGCAAAGGGTAAGATCTTTACCAAGATCGGCCGTGAACTTGCGGTTGCGGTTAGAGAGGGCGGCGGTCCGGATCCGGCCAATAACAGCCGTCTCCGTGATGTAATAGCCAAAGCCAAGGCGAATAACATGCCGAATGACAACATCGACCGCAGTATCAAAAAGGCGGCCGGCGATGCCAACGCATCTAATTATGAAAAGGTTACATATGAAGGTTACGGCCCGAATGGTACGGCCATCATCGTTGATGCTCTTACCGACAATAAAAACCGGACGGCTTCCAACGTCAGGAATGCTTTTACCAAAGGCAGCGGAAATGTCGGAACCCCCGGATGTGTTTCATTTATGTTCGACCCAAAAGGACAGATCATCGTCGCCAAAGAAGAATGCGGCATGGATGCCGATTCCTTGATGATGGCCGCACTGGATGCCGGTGCGGAAGACTTTCAGGAAGAAGAAGACAGTTTTGAAATTCTGACTCTGCCGGAGGACTTCAGTGAAGTACGTCTGACTCTGGAAGAAGCCGGAATCCCGATGGCCGCCGCAGAAGTAACAATGATTCCGCAGACGTGGGTATCCTTATCGGATGAAGCTGATATTAAAAATATCCAAAAGACCTTAGATCTGCTGGATGAAGATGATGATGTCCAGGAAATTTATCACAATTGGGAAGAATAGAGGGGGAGAGTATGGTTAATTCTGAAATATATGATGGCTTAAATACTTTATTTACGGAAGCGATGAAACTAAAATTTTCTAAAAAAATCTATGAAGCGACCTTTATGGATCTTTATGAACAGAATAAAGCGCTGCTTGCGCGGATAATTGAAACCTGTGAAAAAGAGGCTGAACGAGAAGCCGTTATAGAAGAGATTTCCGGTATTATTCCGCAAGCACTGATAAGTAAACTGGATGAAGTTTCTTCAAAAAGGAAAAAAGAAAGCATTCAGCTTGATTGTAATACAGTTATGGTTACATATATTGTACCGGTGCTCGTCTACAGCCGTAATGATGCCTGTGAATTGATTACTGACCGAATGATAGAGAAATGGAATGAGATCAGTACGCTGAAGATTCAAAAGGCGCATTATGAAGAAATCCAGGGTGGCTTTAAGACCCGTTTGTGTTATATTACGACGGCAGTCTGCAAGAGTATGGATAAAGCGGATGATTGTTATGAACTCAATACGCTGCGGCAATACCGGGATGAATATCTGGCGATCCAGGAAGGGGGCGCCGGCATTATTGCGGAATATTATGATGTCGCACCAACCATTGTAAAGCGGATCGATGAGCATCAGGATTCTGATCGGATTTACCGGGACATCTGGGAAACTTATCTGCATCCCTGTCTTTCACTGATTGAGCAGGATGAAAAAGGTGCATGTCAGGAATTATATATTCAAATGGTCAGAGAATTAGAGCACAAATACGTTTATTCATGAAACAGGAGGCAATTTACTATGAGTAAGAATTTTCATATTGAAACAAAGTGTGTTCAGTCAGGCTGGACGCCATCTAAAGGTGAACCGCGTATTCTGCCGATTTATCAGAGTACAACCTTTAAATACGACACCAGTGAGCAGATGGGCCGGTTATTTGACCTGGAGGACAGCGGTTATTTCTATACCCGTCTGCAGAATCCGACCAATGATGCGGTCGCGTCTAAGATCTGTGATCTGGAAGGCGGCGCGGCGGCAATGCTGACTTCATCCGGACAAGCGGCCAACTTTTTCGCTATCATGAATATTGCAGGAGCGGGAGACCATGTTGTGTGTGCCTCGGCTATTTATGGCGGAACCTATAATCTCTATGCCCATACGATCCGAAAAATGGGAGTGGAGGTTACCTTTGTCGATCAGGATGTGAGTGAAGATGAATTAAATGTCGCATTCCGTGAAAATACCAGGGCGGTATTTGGTGAAACAATTGCCAATCCGGCCCTGTCAGTGCTCGATATTGAAAAGTTTGCAAAAACAGCCCATGCTCACGGCGTGCCGCTGATCATCGACAATACCTTTGCAACCCCGATCAATTGCCGGCCGTTTGAGTGGGGCGCTGACATTGTTACACATTCAACGACTAAGTACATGGACGGACATGCAATGTCGGTCGGCGGCGCAATCGTTGACAGCGGTAATTTTGACTGGGGCAAATATCCCGATAAGTTTTCGGGGCTGACCCAGCCGGATGAAACATATCATGGCGTTATATATACCGAACGCTTTGGCAAGGGTGCTTATATTACCAAAGCGACCGTTCAGCTGATGCGGGATCTCGGTTCCATCCAGGCACCGCAGAATGCCTTTTTGATTAACGTTGGATTGGAAACATTGCATTTGCGCATGTCCCGTCATTGCGAAAACGCACTAAAAGTAGCTGAATATCTAAGTGCTCATGAAAAAGTAGCATGGGTGAATTACCCGGATCTGCCGGGAGATAAATATCACGAACTGGCGAAAAAATATCTGCCGAACGGTTCCTGCGGCGTTGTCATATTTGGTTTGAAAGGCGGGCGGAAGGCATCAATAGAAGTTATGGATAATCTGAAGCTGGGAGCCATTGTTACCCATGTTGCCGATTCTCGTACTTCGGTCCTGCACCCGGCCAGCCATACCCATCGGCAGATGAATGATCAGGAATTGATGGAGGCCGGAGTACAGCCGGATTTAATCCGTTTTAGCGTAGGAATTGAAAATGCCGGTGATATCATTGCTGATTTAGATCAGGCACTGGCGTTAATATAACCTTACAGAAGTTGTGCAAGCACCTTCTGAGATAGCAGCGAAGTGATTCCGAGTATCCGTTTTAACTCAAATTAAATAATTTTAAAGGAGATGCAGGTTTAAAACATGCATCTTTTTTGTTAATATTTAGACAATTGATCGATAAATCGAAAAATTGTTATACAAAAAACGAAAACGTTAATATAAAAACAAATGTTGACAGATAATTTGAAAATGTTATAATGAAACAAATTAAATAATTTTCGGATGATGAATTTAAGAGAGACTATGTTTATTGCAGTAGCACCGAAGGGGCAACGAAGGCAAAGGGGCTTTCCGAAACTCTCAGGTATCAGGAATTAAATTCGGACGGAACCTGGAAAACAACAGGGGTGATTATAGATATTTTAAGTAATTGAAATATTTGTAGTTAGCCCTGCTTTTATTTCTGAGTCTAATGAGCCATCCGAAACCAATCTTGTCAGAAGGAGGAAAAAGAATTTATGGAACACAAAACACCACTTTATGATGCGCATATAAAAGCAGGGGGGAAAATGGTGCCCTTTGCCGGCTATGTGCTGCCAATCCAATATGGTACAGGGGTAATCAAAGAACATATGGCAGTCCGCGCCGGGGCCGGTCTATTCGATGTGTCACACATGGGTGAGATTCTTTGTGAAGGGAAAGATGCACTAGCTAATCTGCAGCTGTTGTTAACCAATGATTTCACCAACATGAAAGACGGTCAGGCCAGGTACAGTCCAATGTGTAATGATGAGGGCGGCGTAATCGATGATCTGATCGTCTATAAAAAGTGCGAAGATTATTATTTAATCGTTGTAAATGCAGCTAATAAAAATAAGGATTATGACTGGATCAAAAAACATCAGTTTGGAGAAGTAAACATCTATGATGTATCCGCTGATTATGCTCAGCTGGCGCTGCAGGGTCCGAAAGCGCTGGATATTCTGCGGAAGATCACGGAGGCAGAAAGTATTCCCGCAAAATATTATCATGCTATATTTGACGGGAAAGTAGGTGAAATTCCGTGTATTGTATCAAAAACCGGTTACACTGGAGAAGACGGTGTCGAATTATATGTAAACAGCGCCAGTGCTGAGCAATTGTGGAATCTGCTGTTAGAGAACGGCAAAGAAGAAGGTTTGATCCCTTGTGGTCTGGGCGCCCGTGATACACTGCGTATGGAAGCCGCGATGCCGCTTTACGGACAGGAGATGACCGATACAATTACACCGCTGGAAACCGGACTGGGATTCGCGGTTAAGATGGCAAAAGAAGCATTTATCGGTAAAGAAGCTTTAGGAAAACAGGCGGAGCCGGCCAGAAAGCGGGTTGGTTTGAAAATTGTCGGCCGTGGTATCATCCGTGAACATCAGCAGCTTACTGCAGTTGACGGTAAAGTGATCGGTGAGACAACTTCCGGCACCCATTGTCCATATCTCGGTTATCCGGTTGCAATGGCATTAGTGGAAGCGTCATATGCGGAAATTGGGGCAAAATACACTGCCGAGGTCCGGGGGCGTAATGTAGAAGCAGAAGTGGTAGCTTTGCCATTTTATAAAAGAAGCAAGTAAAAACAAAACATGAAAGGAAGGAAATAACATGAATTTAGAACAAGGAGTATTATATTCAAAATCACACGAGTGGGTGAAGGAAGACGGGGAATATCTGCTGATCGGTCTGACCGATTACGCACAGTCCGAACTTGGTGATCTGGTATTTGTAAACCTGCCGGAAGCCGGAGATGAAATCACTATCGGAGAATCTTTTGCCGATGTTGAATCAGTAAAAGCAGTATCGGATGTTTACTCGCCGGTATCAGGAGTAGTCGAAGAAATCAACGAAGAGCTTTTGGATGCACCGGAACAGATTAATTCTGCACCTTACGAATCATGGTTTATAAAAGTTAAAGATGTGGCAGAGAAAGAAGAATTATTATCTGCTGAAGAATATGAAGCATTTGTAGCAAGCGAAGAAGGATAGGAGGTGCCGCACATGGGATCATATGTTCCAAACACCGAACAAGAACGCCAGGAAATGCTGAATGAGATCGGATATCAGTCAATTGATGATCTGTTCGTACATATCCCGGCAGAAATGAAAGTAAAAGACGGATTAAATATTCCTTCCGGACTTTCTGAAATGGAAGTTAGAAAAGCGCTGCAGAAAATGGCCGGGGAAAATAAAGTCTTTGATTCTATTTTCCGGGGCGCCGGAGCGTATAAACACTTCATACCGTCAGTAGTAAACAGCGTCATCTCAAAAGAAAACCTGATGACAGCTTACACTCCCTATCAGGCCGAAATCAGCCAGGGAATTCTGCAGTCGATATTTGAATATCAGACGATGATCAGCGAATTGACCGGAATGGATGCATCTAACGCATCGATATATGATGGAGCCGCAGCCGCAGCCGAAGCAATCGCAATGTGCCGGGAACGGAAAAAGAAAAAAGCTCTGGTTTCAGAAACGGTTATGCCATCAGTAATGGAGACTATCAAAACTTATTGTTTCGGCAATGAGATGGAATTGGTTGTGGTTCCGGGAAGAGACGGCTTGACCGATATGAAGGCTTTAGAATCACTGCTGGACAGCAATACTGCTTGTGTATACATACAGCACCCTAATTATTATGGAAATTTAGAAGAGGCAGAACTCATCGGTGAGTTGGCTCACCAAGCCGGTGCTAAGTATATCATGGGTGTAAATCCAATTTCTCTGGGTGTTCTTAAAACTCCGCGAGAATATGGTGCAGACGTTGCAGTTGGTGATGGACAGCCGCTGGGATTGCCGCTTAGCTTCGGCGGACCTTATCTGGGATTCATGACCTGCGTATCGGGAATGACCAGAAAATTACCCGGCAGAGTGGTTGGTGAAACAAAAGATGCCAATGGCAAAATCGGTTATGTTCTGACCCTTCAGGCACGGGAACAGCATATCCGGCGGGAAAAGGCCTCCAGTAATGTATGTTCAAATCAGGCTCTTTGTGCTTTAGCAGTCGGAACATACCTGGCCGCAATGGGCAAAGAAGGTATCCATAGTGCCGCAGTACAATGTATGTCAAAAGCTCATTACATGTCTGATGAACTGGATAAAATCGGTTTATCCAGGGTTGATCAGGGAGCCTTTTTCCATGAATTTGTTACAATTTCGGGAAAACCAGCTTCACAGTTGCTGACAGCTTTGGAGGATAATGGTATATTGGGCGGCTATCCACTGGACGAAAAACGGATTTTATGGTGTTGTACGGAAGTAAACAGCAAGGCGGAAATAGATGAAGTGGTCCGCATTTTGAAGGAGGTGCAGTGATGCTGATATTTGAAAAGAGCAGAGAAGGAAGGGGTATGAGTAATCTGCCTGCATGTGATGTTTTGGAAGTGCTGCCGCCGGAGCAGCATCTCCGGAGACAGGAACTGCATCTGCCCCAGATGGCGGAAGGCGATCTGAGCCGGCACTATACTGAATTGGCAAAGAAGTGTCATGGTGTAAATGACGGTTTTTATCCGCTCGGTTCCTGTACCATGAAATACAATCCTAAGATCAATAATGATATGGCAGAACTTCCGGGCTTTACGGAAATTCATCCGCTGCAGCCGGAGCATACCGTGCAGGGGTGTTTGAAAGTGCTGCAGACGATTGAATCACTTTTGTGTGAAATTACCGGAATGAATCGGATGAGTTTCCAACCGGCGGCAGGAGCCCATGGTGAATTTTCAGCAATCTTAATGATCAAAGCTTATCATAAGAGCCGCGGGGATGAAGGACGAACCAAAATATTGATTCCCGATTCAGCCCATGGAACCAACCCGGCAACAGCGGTTATGGCCGGTTATTCAACTGTAAGTATTCCTTCAGGTCCTGACGGATGTGTTGACATTGAAAAACTGAAAGAAGCAGCGGGTGATGACATTGCCGGGCTGATGCTGACCAATCCCAATACGGTCGGACTCTTTGACAAGAACATCCTGGAGATTACCCGTATTGTCCATGAATGCGGCGGCCTGAACTTTTACGATGGAGCCAATTTGAATGCTGTCATGGGAACGGTACGTCCGGGTGATATGGGCTTCGACTTGATTCATTTGAATATCCATAAGACCTTTTCCACTCCGCACGGCGGCGGCGGCCCGGGAAGCGGTCCGGTCGGATGCAAAGATTTTCTGGCGAAGTTCCTGCCGTCATTATCAGTGAAAGGAAACGAAACCCTGTCATTCCAAAAAGAAGAACAGAGTATTGGTGAAATGAAGAATTTCTACGGCAATTTCGGTGTTGATGTCAGAGCCCTGACTTATATTATGACGCTGGGCCGGGAGGGGATTCCGGAAGCCAGCCAAAACGCTGTACTGAACGCTAATTATATGATGAATAAGCTGAAAGATCTGTATACCATTGCCTTTGATGAAATGTGTATGCATGAATTTGTAATGAGTCTGGAAGACTTGAAAAAGGAATGCGGTGTATCAGCGATGGATATAGCGAAAGGTCTGTTGGATAATAATATTCATCCGCCGACTATGTATTTCCCGCTAATCGTAACCGAGGCGCTGATGATTGAACCGACCGAGACTGAGTCAAAAGAAACGTTGGATGAGGCAATTTCTGTATTCCGCCAGTTATATGCCAAAGCAAAAGAAAGTCCCGCAGCATTGCACCAGGCTCCGGTTACTACTCCGGTCACCAGACTGGATGAGGTCGGTGCCGCAAGAAATCCTATTCTCCGCTATCACTGGGAAGAATAGGAAGAGGGGCGGTTAACAATGGTAGATAAAATTGCATACATAGAGAGTTCTGATACTTCTCCATACCACAATCTGGCGCTTGAAGAATATCTGCTGCTTCATTGTAAAACGGATCAATGCATTTTATATCTGTGGCAGAATCAGCAAACAGTTGTGATCGGACGGAATCAGAATGCCTGGAAGGAATGCCTGGTAAGCCGCCTGGAAGAAGAGAACGGCCATTTAGCCAGAAGGCTTTCCGGCGGGGGCGCAGTGTATCACGATCTGGGTAATCTCAACTTTACATTCCTGGTACGGAAAAAAAATTATAATCTGAACCGTCAGCTGGAAGTTATAATCAAAGCTGTCAATAAGCTGGGAATTAAAGCAGAGAAGTCTGGTCGCAACGACATTGTGGTCGACGGCAAGAAATTTTCCGGAAACGCTTTTCATGAACAAAGACAGTGTTGTTATCATCATGGGACGATCATGGTGGATGTAAATTTGGGTGAACTCTCCAAGTACCTGACCGTGTCCAAGGATAAATTAAAATCCAAAGGGGTTGATTCAGTCAGATCACGGGTTGCAAATCTGAAAGAATTCTGTCCGGAACTTACCATCAGCCGGCTAAAAGAGGCCCTGCTGGAGGCATTTCGGGAAGTATATAAACGAAACGCTGAAATTCTTAAGGCAGAAGATCTGGATACGGACGAAATAAAGAACCTGACTGAAAAATTCGCCTCCCGGGATTGGAAATACGGAAAAAACCTGGCGTTCCAGTATGAACAACATGAGCGCTTCCCATGGGGCGGAGTAACTTTTCAATTTCAGGTCAAACAAGGTGTACTGAGAGATACGATGGTATTTTCCGATGCGATGAAAGCTAATATTATGCTGCAGATTTCAGATGAATTGAAAGCAGTTCCATATGATAAACAGGCGCTCATCCGCCGAATGCGGGAAATAACTCCGGCCGATGAGCAGGAACAGACGATTCTCAGCGATATTACAGCGTGGTTTAAGACAATGGACTTATAATCAAGGAGAAAATAACATGGAAACGACATTTGACTTAATTGTAATAGGAGCGGGGCCGGGCGGCTATACAGCAGCTATAAAGGCGGCCCAGTCAGGGCTTCAAACCGCGGTTATTGAAGAACGGGAGTGCGGCGGCACCTGCTTAAACCGCGGCTGTATACCGGCCAAAGCGATGATTCACGCCTCTTCACTGTATCGAGAGATACAAGAGGCGGAACAGTTTGGCATTTTTGCATCAGATGTAAAATATGATTACGGCAAAATATTGGCGTATAAAGAAGAAACAACAGCAAGCCTTTCACAGGGAGTCGAGCGGCTGCTGAAGGCTAACAAAGTGGAATTGATCCGGGGTAAGGGTGTATTGCAGAAAGACGGAACAGTTGTGGTAAAGAGCGGTTCTGAAGAAAGTGTTCTGCAGACCCGGCAGGTTTTATTGGCTGCCGGATCCAAACCACTGATCATACCGATTCCCGGATTAGATCTTCCAGGTGTACTGACCAGTGACGAACTTTTCCGGCTGACCGAAGTCCCGGATAGTCTGCTGATCATCGGCGGCGGTGTGATCAGTGTAGAATTTGCATCGATCTTTCAGGCCCTTGGAACTAAGGTGACCATCATCGAAGCGATGCCCCGCCTGATTCCGAATATGGATAAAGAAATATCGCAGAACTTAAGGATGATTCTGAAAAAACGCGGTATTGATATTCATGTAGGCGCAGCGGTGCAAAGTGTTGCACAAAAGGAGACGGGACTAATCAGCACCTTCTTTGAAAAAGAAAAGGAGATTCAGATCGATTCTCAATATGTTCTGTGTGCAGTTGGACGTTGTCCAAATACGGATGGCTTATTTGCCAAAGGCGCACAGCCGGACATGGAACGCGGCCGGATCGTAGTGGATGACACTTTCCGTACCAGTATGGAAAATGTATATGCTATCGGTGATCTGATCCAGGGCGCACAGCTGGCACATACCGCCAGTGCTCAGGGTGTTTATGCAGCCGAACGGCTGGCAGGTAAGACGCCGGAGGTCGATCTGACAATCATTCCCGGATGTGTTTATACCGATCCGGAAATCGCCTCAGTAGGTATGACTGAAGATATGGCAAAAGAACAGGAGCGGGCGGTAACAGTAGGGAAGTTTATCATGAGTGCCAACGGTAAATCACTGATTTCCAAAGAGGAACGAGGATTTATCAAAATTGTGGCCGATGCCGAAAGCGGTGTGATCTTAGGCGGCCAGATGATGTGTGCAAGAGCCACCGATATGATTGGGGAAGTGGGGACGGCGATTGCCAATAGACTTACTGCTCATCAGATGTTAAAAGCAATGCGGGCGCATCCAACCTATAATGAGGCGGTTGGTGAAGCGCTTGAGGATATATTTGGCAGTGCCGTACACGTAATGCCAAAGAAACGATAATTGGAAAGGTAGGTATGGAGATGGGATTAAAAAGTGATATAGAAATTGCACAGGAAGCCGAGATGAAAGAAATTAACAACATTGCGGGGGCGATCGGTATTCCCGATAAGTACGTAGAGAACTATGGAAAGTATAAAGCGAAAATCGATTATCGTTATTACAATGATACATTGCGGGAACGGCCAGATGCAAAATTGATACTGGTGACCGCGATCAATCCAACACCCGCAGGAGAAGGGAAGACAACGACAACAATCGGTGTGGCCGATGCCATGAACCGGATCGGCAAAAAGACCATGTTATCTCTGCGCGAACCATCGCTGGGACCGGTGTTCGGTGTTAAAGGCGGAGCAGCCGGCGGCGGTTATGCTCAAGTAGTTCCGATGGAAGATATTAATCTTCACTTTACCGGTGATCTGCATGCAATCGGTGCGGCTAACAATCTGATTGCAGCAATCCTGGATAATCATATCCATCAGGGAAATATTCTGGATATTGATACCAACAGAGTAACCTGGCGCAGATGTGTCGATATGAATGACCGTCAGCTCCGCAGTATTGTCGACGGACTCGGCAGCAAAGCGGATGGTGTAACCAGACAGGACGGGTTTGATATCACCGTAGCCTCGGAAATCATGGCAGTATTCTGCCTGGCTAATGATATCATCGATTTAAAAAACCGCGTAGCAAAGATTATCGTTGCCTATGCCAGAGATGGTAAACCGGTAACCGCCGGCGATCTGAATGCTCAGGGAGCAGTAGCGGCTCTGCTTAAAGATGCTTTAAAACCGAACCTCGTTCAGACTCTGGAGGGAACACCGGCATTCATTCACGGTGGACCGTTTGCTAATATCGCACATGGCTGTAATAGTGTGATCGCTACAAAAATGGGGATGAAATTGGCTGATTATATGGTTACGGAAGCCGGTTTCGGCGCCGACCTCGGAGCTGAGAAATTTATTGATATCAAGTGCCGGATGTCAGGACTTAAGCCAAACGCGGTTATCCTGGTGGCGACAATCAAAGCTTTGAAATATAACGGCGGCGTTGCTAAGGCCGATCTGACGGCCGAAAATCTGGAAGCCCTGGGAAAAGGTCTGCCGAATTTGCTGAAGCACATTGAAAATATCACCACTGTTTATAACCTGCCGGCAGTAGTGGCAATCAATAAATTTCCGACCGACACCGATACTGAATTGGAGCTGGTACGGACAAAGTGTCGTGAATTAGGCGTAAATGTAGCCCTCTCCGATGTGTGGGCAAACGGCGGTGCCGGCGGTGAAGAACTGGCTAATGAAGTGATCCGGCTGTGCGAAGGCGACAGTACCATGCAGTTCGTCTATGATGCTAAAGCAACCATTAAAAATAAGATTGAAACCATCGCTTCTAAGGTGTACGGTGCTGACGGTGTTGATTATACGCCGAAGGCATTGAAAGAAATAAAGAATCTTGAGAGCATTGGACTGGATAAACTGCCAATCTGTATGGCTAAAAACCAATATTCACTGACCGATGATGCCAAGAAGCTGGGCCGGCCGACCGGATTCAGAGTTACCATCCGTGACGTCAGCGCTTCAGCCGGTGCAGGATTTTTAGTGGCGCTGACCGGCGATATTATGAAAATGCCCGGTTTGCCAAAGGTTCCATCGGCTGAAAAAATTGATGTGGATGCCAGCGGTGTGATTTCAGGATTATTCTAGGGAGGATACAAGTAAATGATGCTAGATATGAGAACGACCGACTTTTTGGACGTTTTATCTGCGAAGGATCCGGTTCCGGGCGGCGGCGGTGCATCCGCCGCCGTCGGAGCGATAGGAGCTGCGCTGGGAATGATGGTAACCAATTTGACCATCGGGAAAAAGAAGTATGCACCGGTTGAAGCAGAGATTGTAGAAGTACGGGACCGGCTGGAAGTGCTGCGGGATAAACTGATTGTTCTGACTGACGAAGATGCCAAAGCATTTGAACCGCTTTCAAAAGCTTATGGTCTGCCGCCGGAAGAAAAGGAGCTGGTGCTGGAACAAGCACTGTATGATGCCAGTATCATACCACTGAATATTATGGAGACCATCCTGGAAGTAATGGATCTTCTTAAGGTTCTTGGTAAAAAGGGCAGCCGTCTTGCCATCAGTGATGTGGGGGTCGGAATTGTGTTTGCGGATGCGGCCCTTAACGGAGCATCCCTGAATATCTTTATCAATACAAAGCTGATGAAAAACCGGGAGCAAGCCGAGCAATTAAATCAAAAAGCGAATGCCATGATTGAGCAGGGCAATTTGCTGCGAACGAAAATTTACGAAGACGTAAAAGCACAGATCATGTAGTTGATTTTCAGGAGGTATATATGAGTGTAACAATGATGGGTACCGAGGTGGCTGCCGCAATGAGAGAGCGGCTGACCAGCGAAGTACAAGAACTGAAAGAACGAGGGGTTAATCCCTGCCTGGGCATTATCAGAGTCAGTACCCGGCCGGATGATCTGGCCTATGAACGCAGTGCTAAATCAATCATGGATAAGATCGGTATTGACTGTCAGGTTACAGAATTACCGGGCGATATAACACAGGCGGAGTTGGAAGATTCTTTCCGCCGGGTAAATGAAAATCAGGCTATTCACGGTATTCTTTTATTACGGCCGCTGCCGCTAAACCTGGATGAGGAACCGCTCAAAGCGATGATCGATCCGTTTAAAGATATTGATTGTATGAGTCCCGTTAATATCGCCAAGGTGTTTTCCGGTGATGAAACCGGATATGCACCGTGTACTTCGGAAGCGGTTATGCACATGCTGGAATATTATGATATTAATCCGGAAGGCAAAAAAGTCACAATTATCGGCCGCAGTATGGTAGTAGGCAAACCATTATCAATGATGCTCTTAAAGAAAAATGCAACCGTTACCATTTGCCACACCCGAACCAGGAATATGGCTGAAACTTGCCGAAATGCCGATATTCTGATCGCGGCCGCCGGAAAGGCACGGATGGTCCAAACTGAATTGGTAGGACGGGATGCGGTAGTTGCAGATGTTGGAATTAATGTGGATGAAGAAGGAAAACTATGCGGAGATGTTAACTTTGATGAAGTGCAAAAAAAGGCATCTTACATTAGTCCGGTTCCAAAAGGAGTGGGCAGTGTTACCGCAACTGTTTTAGCAAAGCATGTAATCCGCGGGGCTCAATATTTTTCTTCTTAAATAGAGCGTTCTATGATATACTAACATCGATCCGATTTAAGATCGTTATTTTCAGAAACATTATGACAGAGTAGGGACAACGCGTTAAGTGCTGTCGGATGGGAAGTTGCCGGCAGACGAAAAAATATAAGTTATTTTGCGGTGTTGTACCCGCTTCCGCTGCCACAGAAAAGAATTCCTTTTATGTGGCAACAACACACAATAGGAGGAATCAAAATGAAGAAAAAAATGAATGTGCAGACTTTGGTGGTTTTAGGCGTATTAACCGCGATGGAGATTATATTATCGCGCTTTCTGTCCATTGCGGCGTGGAATGTCAAGATTGGCTTTAGCTTTGTCCCGATCGTTATCGCAGCTGTAGTCTATGGTCCGGCGGGCGGAGCGATTGTCGGCGGATTGGGAGATCTGGTGGGGGCGTTGTTGTTTCCCATCGGCGCTTATTTCCCGGGTTTTACTCTGACAGCCATTTTAACCGGTGCCGTATTTGGTTTGTTTTTACACAAACGTCAGACCCTGGGAAGGCTGCTGGGAGCGATCTTGATAAATCTATTCATCCTGAGTCTGTTTTTGAATACCTTATGGATATCTCTGCTGTATGGTTCAGCCTATGGTCCTCTGCTGGCAACCAGGGTAATTCAATGTCTGATCCTGGCACCGGTGCAGTTTGTTGTGACAGGCAGCATCACTAAGGTGATCAAATTATATACTGCCAGAAAGGTGGAAGTGTAATGCCTTCTGACGCAGCAGCATATATTCAGTCATTTAGATATAAGGGCAGCCGGCCGGGGCTTAGCCGTATCAGTGAATTACTGACGCGGCTGGGTGATCCGCAGGATCAGCTGCACTTTATCCATGTGGCCGGAACGAACGGAAAAGGTTCTGTCTGTGCCATGCTGGCATCAGTACTGGAGAAGGCCGGTTATAAAACCGGTCTTTTTACTTCACCTTATATTTACCGCCTGCAAGAATATTTTAAGGTAGATGGCCGGGAAATTGCTGATGACGCTTTAAACGCTTTGGTGAACGAAGTCAGACCTCACGTCGATCAGATGGCTGATAAGCCGACCGAATTTGAATTAATTACTGCATTGGTAATATACTATTTCTACAAACAGGATTGCCGCCTGGTTGTTCTGGAAACCGGCCTGGGCGGCCGGCAAGACGCGACAAATATAATCCCGGCACCACTGGTGGCGGCAATTACCAGCATCGGACTGGAGCATATGGAATATCTCGGTAACACACTGACCGGGATTGCCGCAGAAAAAGCCGGGATCATAAAAAATGGCTCGTTAGTCGTATTGTGTCGGCAGACCGAAGCAGTTATGGGGGTGATCAGGGCAAAATGCACCGAAGTTCAGGCCCCGCTCTTTATAACTGAACACCCCAGGGCAACAGCGTTGGATGTCGGTCTTAAATACCAGTCTTTTGATTACCGCCGGCGAACAAGCCTCCAGCTGCATTTGCTGGGATCTGAACAATTGAAGAATGCCGCGGTTACTTTGGATATTATTGACTGCCTGAAGAGCTTAGAATATGAGCTGTCAGAACAAGCGATCCCTGAGGGTCTGCAGGATACGGTATGGCCGGGACGATTTGAAATTCTGCAGCAGGAACCCGGAGTGATTTTAGATGGGGCTCATAATCCGGATGGAGCAGCAGTATTTATCAGCAATCTGAAAAGTTATTTTCCAAAACAGAAATTTATCTTTGTAATCGGTGTCATGAAAGACAAAAAATATAATAAAATACTAGAATTGGCCGCACCGCTGGCGCAGGAATTCATTACGGTAACTCCTGATTCTGAGCGGGCCCTGTCCTCAGCAGAACTAAAAGCCGCGATCGCCGCAGTTTTTGACGGTCAGATTTATGATGCCGGCAGTGTCGGCAAAGCCATAGCGTATATATCAGAATATCAAGGCCCCGGCCAGATTGCTTGTATATTCGGTACGCTCTACATGCTCAAAGAAATAAAAGAAGAGTGGCAGAGACAAATAAGTGAGGGCATTGTCCCGCAATGCGAATCCTGATAACATTGCGGGACAGCTCTTTTTATCTATTCCATTGCCTCATTCCGGGCAATATCAATCATTTCATGCAATTTTTTCAAAGCATCACTCATTCCGCCAACCTTATTGATCAAACCTTCGTCAACCGCTTCCTGGCCTTCCAGCATGGTTCCCACATCCTTAACCAGCTGAGATGGGTCCAGCATCAGTTCTTCGATGCGCTCCTGCGAGATATTAGAATGCTCGGAGATAAACTTGGTTATCCGGTTCTGGGTCCGCTCCATGTTCCGGTAGCTCTGCATTACACCGATAAACATTCCGCTGGACCGGACTGGATGGATGATCATCGTACCGCTGGGCACGATAAAAGAGTAATCGGCAGAGACTGCCAGCGGCCCGCCGATTGAATGGCTTCCGCCCAGCACCAGTGAAACGGTGGGTTTACTTAAAGATGAGATCATTTCGGCAATTGCCAGACCGGCTTCAACATCACCGCCCATCGTATTAAGCAGGATCAGTACGCCTTCGACATTTTCGCTGTCTTCAATTTCAGCCAGACGGGGCAGTATATGTTCATATTTTGTGGATTTTGTATTGGAGGAGGCGGCTTCATGTCCTTCGATTTCACCGATGATAGAAAGCAATTGTATTTTGTGCCTGGATTGATTATCAACCAGTTCGATGCTTCCCATTTCTTTTATCTGTTCATTTTGTATCTGCTGCGCTTCTTTACTGTCTGCCATAACACACCTCCATTTTTATGATAGTATGACTGTAAAAACAGAAAATATACGGTTTTTCCGATGATTAAAGGGCTGAAAATTTATGGAAATTCAACAAAAAATAGATAATGACACAAGAATTGAAAAATGTTATAATAAAATAAGTATGTTTAAGTAATCAAGGGGGAAGTTGAATGGCTTCTAAGGGAACCAAAAGAAAAACGACTAAAAAGAAAACACAGAGCCAAAAAGACAGCATCATAAAAGATGAGATAATTATTTGGGGAACATTAGCAGTCTGTATTTTAATGATTATCAGTAACTTTGGAATTGCAGGATTTGCAGGGGAGGCGATTTCGTCTTTTCTAAAACTCATCTTTGGCTGGCTGGCATATGGAATTCCGTTCATATTATTTATTGGCACCGCCTTTATCATACCGAATAAAAGCAATTCAATAGCGTACATAAAAATAGCTGCAGGTATTATCCTGACGGTACTGATCTGCACCTTCCTGGAGCTTATCAATGACGCCGGCGGCATCATCGGCAGCGGACTGGTTAAAGTGCTGACCCCGGCCATCGGTATTGCAGGGACGTATGTTGTGGTTATCATCCTGTCAGTGATCTGCATGCTGCTTATCACTGAGAAATCGCTGCTTCACGGTTTGGTGAGCGGCAGTGATAAAGCTAAAGAAGCAGCACAGAAGCGTCGGGAACGTACCCAGGCCAGTCGTGAACAGCGGGAAAAAGAACTGCAGGAACGAAAACAGCAGGAAGCGAAAGACCGGCGGCAAAGTAAAAAGGTATCCGGGGTTTCAGCAGCTACCGACCTGGCCAGTAAATCGCCGGAAGTCAAAGAAATTACCGCGCCGGAAGAAAGTGTTATTCCTGAACAGCTGGTAATTAACCGGGCGATTCCGGTTACTGCAGCGGGGTCTGAAATGCCGTCCGCTGATATTGCACCCCAGCCGGCACCGGAGTCAGAACCAATTCCGGAACCGGTCGCTGAGGCACCGCGCAGCCAGAATAAGGGCAGTGCCGCCGAAGTAGCGATGGAAACCGCCAGCGTCGAACAAGCAATATTAAAAAACAGCACGAAGCCAAAGCGGTTACATAAATTTCCGCCGATGTCATTATTGACAAAAGGGAAAAAAGGCGGCGGCGATTCGGATGCGCATCTGCGTAAAACCGCCCAGAAATTGCAGCAGACGCTGCAAACTTTCGGCGTTAACGTGACCATAACCAACGTCAGCTGCGGCCCTTCGGTGACCAGATATGAGCTACAGCCGGAGATGGGTGTGAAGGTCAGTAAGATTGTCGGTCTGGCTGATGATATTAAATTGAATCTGGCTGCATCCGACATCCGTATTGAAGCTCCGATCCCGGGCAAAGCGGCAGTCGGGATCGAAGTTCCAAATCAGGAAAATTCAGCAGTTATGCTCCGCGACCTGCTGGATAGTGATGAATTCCGCTCCAGCCAATCTAAGATTTCCTTTGCTGCCGGTCGGGATATTACCGGCAAAGTAGTGGTAGCGGATATTGCCAAGATGCCGCATCTTTTGGTTGCCGGAGCTACCGGTTCCGGTAAATCGGTGTGCATCAATACGCTGATTATGAGTATTCTATATGAAGCCAGTCCCGATGAAGTGAAGCTTATCATGATTGATCCGAAAGTGGTTGAATTAAGTGTATATAATGGTATTCCGCATCTGATGATCCCGGTCGTGACCGATCCGAAGAAAGCTGCCGGGGCTCTCAACTGGGCGGTGGCTGAAATGGAAAAGCGATACAAGCTGTTTGCTGAGTATAATGTCCGCGATCTGAAAGGTTATAATGAAAAAGCAGCTAATCCATTGCCGGCTGGTACCGATAAACCGGAGATTATGTCCCAGATCGTCATTATCGTGGACGAGCTTGCCGATTTGATGATGGTGGCTCCCGGAGAAGTAGAAGGAGCGATCTGCCGTCTGGCTCAATTAGCGAGAGCGGCCGGCCTGCATCTGGTACTGGCGACCCAACGGCCGTCGGTAAATGTAATTACCGGACTGATCAAGGCCAATATGCCTTCGCGAATCGCCTTTTCGGTTTCGTCCGGAGTAGATTCGCGCACTATCATAGATATGAATGGAGCGGAAAAATTGCTCGGAAAAGGAGATATGCTCTTTTATCCGGCCGGATACCAAAAACCGGTCCGGGTACAAGGTTCTTTCGTCTCCGATAAAGAAGTACAGGCAGTCGTGGATTATCTGATTAAGAATAACGGTAATGCCTCTTATAGAGAAGAAATTGAGGAGCAACTCAACAACAGTTCCGGTGCGGTGGCGATCGGCGGAGAGTCACCGGGAGATGACCGGGATATTTATTTTGTCGAGGCCGGGAAGTTTATCATTGAAAAAGAAAAGGCGTCCATTGGTATGCTTCAGCGCGTATTTAAAATCGGTTTTAACCGTGCCGCCCGGATTATGGATCAGCTTGCAGAAGCGGGTGTGGTCGGCAGTGAGGAAGGAACCAAACCACGCAAAGTATTGATGACTATGGAAGAATTTGAACAATATATCAAAGAGCATATATAAAGGGAGGAAGTACACAGTTGAAAACAGACATTCAAATAGCTCAGGAAGCCAGTATGAAATCTATTAAAGATGTTGCAGCCACCATTGGTATTGACGAAGACGATTTGGAATTCTATGGAAAATATAAGGCCAAGCTTTCCGACAATCTGTGGGAAAGGATCAAGGAGCGTGAAAACGGTAAATTAGTATTAGTGACAGCGATCAATCCAACTCCGGCCGGAGAAGGAAAGACGACCACGACGGTGGGCCTGGGACAAGCCATGGCAAGGTTGGGCAAAAGGGCCATTATTGCCCTGCGGGAACCTTCTCTTGGCCCCTGTTTCGGTATCAAGGGAGGGGCTGCCGGCGGTGGTTATGCCCAGGTAGTTCCGATGGAAGACCTGAATCTTCATTTTACCGGCGATTTTCATGCTATTACCGCCGCTAATAATCTATTGGCGGCATTGCTGGATAATCATATTCAGCAGGGCAATGCCTTACAGATCGATCCCCGGCAGGTGGTCTGGAAACGCTGCATGGATATGAATGACCGCAATCTCCGCAATGTCGTAGTGGGATTGGGTAACAAGATGGATGGAATGGTCCGGGAAGATCATTTTGTCATTACCGTTGCATCAGAGATTATGGCGATTCTCTGCCTGGCCGATGATATGGCCGATTTAAAGAAAAGACTTTCGAGTATTATCGTTGCTTATAATTTTGCCGGTGAGCCGGTTACGGCTGGTCAATTGCAAGCCACCGGGGCAATGGCGGGACTTTTAAAAGATGCGATCAAACCCAATTTGATCCAGACACTGGAAAACACCCCGGCCCTGGTCCATGGTGGTCCATTTGCTAACATCGCTCACGGCTGCAATAGTGTAAGAGCAACTAAGACCGCTTTGAGATTAAGCGATATCACTATTACGGAAGCCGGTTTCGGGGCCGATTTAGGTGCAGAGAAGTTTCTTGATATTAAATGCCGGATGAGTGGATTGAAACCAGATATAGTAGTTTTGGTTGCAACAGTGCGCGCTTTAAAGTATAATGGTGGAGTTCCTAAAAGTGAGTTGAGCCAGGAGAATCTGGATGCTCTCGCAAAAGGAATTGTAAATTTAGAAAAACATATTGAAAATATTCAGAAATTCAAGGTTCCGGTCGTCGTCACATTGAACTCTTTTATATCAGATACGGCGGCTGAACATGCATTTGTAAAAGCGTTTTGTGAAGAGCAAGGCTGCGAATTTGCCTTATCAGAAGTATGGGAAAAAGGCGGCGATGGCGGTATTTCGCTGGCTGAAAAGGTACTGGATACTTTAAACCATAAAGATAGTAACTATAAACCGCTTTATGAAAATAATCTGCCGTTAAAGCAAAAAATCAAAACTATCGCTAAAGAAATTTACGGTGCCAGAGGTGTCATATATGAACCGGCCGCCGAAAAACAGCTGGCCAGAATTGAAAGTATGGGATTTGGAGATATGCCGGTCTGTATGGCCAAAAATCAGTATTCATTGTCCGATGATGCTTCACTGCTTGGACGCCCCAGTGATTTTGACATCCATGTCCGGGAGGTTTACGTCAGCGCCGGAGCTGGGTTTGTGGTAGCACTGACGGGTGCGGTCATGACCATGCCGGGCTTGCCAAAAGCCCCTGCAGCAAACAGCATCGACGTGACAGATGACGGCGTGATTACAGGGTTGTTTTAGGAGGATTTATGGCAGTATACATAGATGGAAAGGCGATTGCATCACAGATTAAGGATGAATTGAAGGAAACGGTGGCCGCTCTTTGTGGCAGGGGCAGACAGCCCTGTCTTGCGGTAATTCAGGTAGGCGATGATCCGGCTTCGCAAGTTTATGTCAGAAACAAAAAGAAAGCATGTGAATATATTGGTATAAAATCTTTGTCTTTTGAACTTGGTGGGGAGACCAGGGAGGAAGAACTGCTGACGCTGATCAGACAGTTAAATGCGGATAGGAGGGTACATGGGATTTTAGTACAGCTTCCGCTTCCGGATCAGATTGATAAAGATCTTGTCATCAAAACGATTGCACCTACAAAAGATGTGGATGGCTTTCATCCCATTAGTACGGGAAATCTGCTGCTCGGTGCAGAAGGGTTTTTGCCCTGCACGCCAGCGGGCGTCATTCAGTTACTGAAACGTTCGGAGATTTCCATAGCCGGTAAGGAGTGTGTGGTTGTCGGTCGCAGCAATATCGTAGGGAAACCGATGGCTTTGTTGCTTTTGAGGGAGAATGGAACGGTTACGGTTGCACATTCCGGAACGGCTAATTTAAAAGAAGTAACGAGAAGGGCAGATATCTTAATCGCTGCAATGGGGCAGCCGGGATTTATTACCGAGGAATACGTAAAAGAAGGGGCAGTTGTAATTGATATTGGAATTCACCGGGATGATTCCAATCAACTTTGTGGAGATGTGGATTTCGCCGGTGTTGTGTCTAAGGTTTCAGCGATCACTCCGGTTCCGGGTGGAGTTGGGCCAATGACCGTTGCAATGCTGATGTATAATTGTGTAAAAGCGGTAAAAAACAGTTAATAAGCGGGAGGAACTAATAATGAAATGTACGAATTGTGGTGCAGATATACTGGAGGGGCAGATATATTGCGGAAATTGCGGTGCAGAAGTGCAGATTGTGCCGGACTACAATCCATTGGATGAAATATTGGCTGAACAGGTCAAGGGCGTACTATACGAAAGTACCCGGAAGCAGAACCGGGAGACCGGGAGAATGGCTTCCCGAACGATGAATACCAGCCGGAACACCGGACGCAATGTGCGGGAAACAGAAAGCGAACGAATTGCCAGAGAGCGGGCGCAGAAAAAACGTCAGGCCGAGCAGCGAAAAACAAAGGCACGGAAGAAACGCCGCCGTCTCATTACATTTATGGTTTTATTGCTGGCAGCATTGATTACGACCGGAATCTTTATATACCGGAATTCTTACAGTGGTCTGGTCAATAGGGGAAATAGTAAGCTGCAGGCAACTGAATATCCGCAGGCTGAATCTCTGTTTAAACGGGCGATCAAGAAAAACAGCGCAAAGCCGGACGCATATACCGGATTATCACATGTTTATATAGCCCAGGATGATTTAGAAACTGCAGAACAGATGTTTCTCAATGCTTTAGCCGATCAACCGGATAACGTCGATATCTATAAAGTGACATTAGACTTTTATCTGGAAACCGATCAGGCCGGGAAAATATCTTCATTATTGAAAGATTGTGACCCGGAAGTTCTGAGCCAGCTCGAAGCTTATGTCTCTGACCAGCCGGAATTCAGTCTTCCAGATGAAGAGGTCTACGAAGAAGTGCAGCAACTATCTCTTTCCAGTTCTGCCGGAACCATTTATTATACTACCGATGGTTCAGAGCCGAAGGCGGAGACGGGTAATGAATATACTGATCCACTTCAACTGGAAGAAGGCACTACCGAAGTAAAAGCTATTTCGGTAAACAAGAAAGGAATTCCCAGCCTGGAAGTCAGTAAGACTTATACCATTGAACTTCCGATTCAGGATGCCCCGGCAGTAACGCCATCAACCGGACAGTATGAAGAAAACACCAAAATTGAAATCAGGGTGCCAGAAGGTTATACCGCTTATTATACAACTGACGGGACCACCCCCAATGAAAACAGCAAAAAATATGCGGAACCAATTGATATGCCGGAAGGAAATACCTTATTCAGCGCAGTACTGATTGATGGCAAAGGCCGGGTGAGTGATGTGACAAAACGGAATTATGAATTGACAATTGATTAACAAATATTGCATCCAATTTGACTAACATTTATACACGGGGAAAGGGATTTTAAGAGATACTTAAAGTCTGCTTTCCTTGTCTTTTATTGAAAAACTTTTACGGAAGAGGAGAAAAGAGAGAAGAACATGAAACCTGATATCAAACTTTTATTGGTCGAAGACGAAAAAGAGGTAAGAGATATTTATAAAGTCTCTTTAAAAGAACATCCGATGATTCAATTGATCGCTGAAGCCGAATCCTTAGAGGAGGCTTTGGTGGTTTTGCGAACAACATCAGTTGATGCCATCATATTAGATCTGGAACTGCAAAAAGGGAGTGGAATATTCTTATTAGAAGAACTGCAGACACTAAATATCGAAAAGCCATTTATAGCGGCGGTAACAAACGTTATATCAAAAGTTGTATATGATTCAATCCGGAGTATGGGCGTTGATTATATTTGTTCTAAAACAAATGATGATTCGTTTCATGTCCCGCTTTCGGTGATTGAAATCAGCGCACCCTATCGGCGGGTAAAAGAGGAGCCAGATGAAATTGCCGGGAAGGTCAATGTCCGGACGAAGACAAATGCGATTAAACGGGGGTTGAGCTATGAACTGTCACGAATGGGTTTCTCAGAAAAATTAAGCGGAACACAATATATTCTTGAGGGTTTAGTCTACCTTTCTTTGAGCGAGGAGCAATCAATCAGTTTTTCGAAAGAATTATATCCATATATTGCTACAAAACATAATATCAATATAAATAATGTAGAACGTAATATTCGAATCGCGATTGAAAAGGTTTGGAGTGAACAACCTCCTGAAAAATTAAAAAACCTATATTCGCATGAATGGAGTGAAAAGACCGGCAGGCCTACAAATGCTGAATTTTTATATCATATGAAGGTAAAAATTTTCGACAAAAACCAAACTTAAATAAACCTGCTATTTCTGACATAAGGGAAGAGTCTGCACTATCACTCGACAAAATATGACATTTATCGATAGGCATATCAAAAATATCGACATACAAAACCTTCGAAAATTAGTATAGTAATAAAAAATAAACAGGAGGCGAAGTGTTTGAGACTGATGGAATGGGATTATGCTTTTTTTAGAAAATAGGTGTCTGTTTTTAAAATGTGAGAAACAGGTGATATTAATTATCGCTTGTTTTTCTTTATGCAAAAGTATAAGTCATTTCAATTAAGGAGGAACTTATGGTCACGGGGACATTTATTATTGACGTTATGAAAGTAATTGCATTAGTCTGGTTCATATCAGCAGCAAATCAAAAAACGTATCATATCGGTCTGGCATGTTTAATTACAGTCAGTATGCTGCCAGGAATAGCCGTATGTTCTTCTCCGTTTTTCATCTTCTGTTATCGGTTTCTTCTGGGAAATGTTTATGTCCGGATCAGAGGCCGGCAGAAATTTCTGCAGAGTATTGTTTTAGTCTTTTTGGTATATTTTTTAGCTGAAGCAGCATATCTTTTTGCAGTGCTTGCAGCCTATCCTTTTATAGTTTTGTTTAATATTCAGTCGAATGCATGGATTGCTAACGGCGTTATAATTTTACTGCAGGGATTCTTTACTGTCTTACTCAGGTTTAGTATCATCAGCAAAGTTTCAGTATTTCTTCGGATTATGGAAAAGCGGCTTCAGATTGGCATCATTTTATTATGCAGTGCATTTGAATTTGTTTTTTTAACATTGGTTAGCTCTCCTTTTAACTCTGAATATATGATGTTTTATATAATTTTATTCTTTTTGATCCTTATCAGTATTCTGATCTTAATTTTCTGGATGATAGATAAATTTGAAGAACGGGAGAAAATCAATGAGTTGACCGCTTACTCACATCGGACCAGGGAAATCATTCCTTCGCTTCGCAGGGCGCTTATGCGGACTGACCTCGAAACTGCGCAGCTCCTGGAAGAGCTGCGGTCTATCTGCGATGTAGATCAGCTCGAATCTACCCAGGAATTCCGCAGCATAAAAAGTTTTGACAGTACTGGAATTATTGTTCTTGATGAACAACTAAAGCGTTACCTGGAAGAAGCCTGTCAAAATAATTTTGAGCTGGATATAATCGTAATGACACCGATTAATAAAGTTATCTTTGAACGGCAGATTGAAAGATCAAAACTTCTCCAAATAGTGGGTGATATATATCGTAATGCATTTCGGGTAATATTTAAAATTAAAAACGGCAGAATATTAATATGCTTTGGGTTTAATTCAGAAGATGTTTATGAAATATCTTTTTATGATAATGGCGAGCCTTTCAATGAATATATCTTTGATAATCTGGGGAAACGTGGTGTAACGACCAATGGCACCGGACACGGAATCGCAGATACATTGCTGGCTTTGCAAAGTGTGAATGCAAGCTTTGTTATTGAACAAGGATTAGCAAAACATAGTATTTTTACCAAAGTTGTGCGGATTATCTTTGATGGATTAGGGCGTGTGGAAATAAAATGACGCCATTAATTACTAGTTTATTCTACTTCCAAGCAACACAGACTATAATGTTCGGAGGTGAATACAAAAATGAAAAGAACAGCAAAAATCGCATTATCGCTTTTACTGGCATTTTCATTATTACCAGCAAATGCGTATGCTGCGGAAGGAAACTGGGGTTTGGGCGGTTACGGAGACTCCGGAGAAAAACCAACAGGTAATGCATCGGCAGAAGAACTTCGCGAGTATAATGCATACTATGTCGGCTCCGGGTATGACAAAGTCATTTACCTGACCTTTGATGCCGGTTTTGAAAACGGGTATACGGATCAAATCCTTGATATTCTGAAGGAAGAAAAGGTTCCGGCGACATTTTTCTTAGTGGGGACCTATATCAGGGAACATCCGGATATTGTGACGCGTATGGTAGAAGAAGGCCATATTGTCGGCAATCATACGATGAACCATCCGGACATGTCATCCTATAGTAAAGAAGCCTTTATTAAGGAGATGACAGAAGTGGAAGAACTGTATAAAGAGTTGATTGGAGAGGACATGCTGAAATACTATCGTCCGCCGCAAGGTAAATACAGTGTATCCAACCTGGAAATGGCAAACGAACTTGGTTATACCACAGTATTCTGGAGTCTGGCTTATGTAGACTGGTATGTAGATGACCAGCCGGCCAAAGAACAGGCATTTGAGAAATTGATCCCGCGAATTCACCCGGGGACAGTTTTATTGCTTCACAGTACTTCTGAAACCAATGCTAATATCTTAAAAGAACTTATTCAAAAATATAAGGATATAGGTTATGAATTCAGAAGTCTGGATGAATTGAGCTAAATAGTTAAAAAGGATGTTCCGGGAGGCGTAAGCTTTCCGGAATGTCCTTTTTTCGACATTGAAAAATGATCTTTAATTATGATAATATAATTAGGGTACAGATATACAGAAAAGGAGTATAAGAATGAACAAAAAAGAAGTACTGGAGATCAGAAAACAATTTTCGCCATCTAACTGCGCGATCACGCGTATTTGCGGCTGTTATGTAGATCATGAGAAAGAGAAAAAATGCGAAGAGAAAAGTGCATTCTTATCTTTGCCGGAAGAAGAAACCTTTAAATATTTCGATATTTTTAAGAAAGCGCTTTCCGGAACGCCAGGTAAAAATTTATTGAATATGGAGTTTCCCTTGGTGCAGGAAGAACCGGACGGAACGCAGGCTTTTCTACTGAAATTGCGGGACAGCAAGCTGGAAGATGATATACTGATCAGTGAATTTTACGATAAGATTATAGAGGGCTTTGAGTATGCAGAAAATTATTATATTATTCTGATTCATGCCAACTACGATGTGCCGGGTAAGGCCAATGACGGAGAAGAGATGTTTGATGCTTCTGATACCGTCTATGAACATATTCTATGTTGTATCTGTCCGGTTAAGTTATCCAAAGCCGGCCTGAGTTATATTTCGGAAAAGAATCACATAGGAGACCGGATCCGCGACTGGGTGGTAGACATGCCGGTAAAAGGTTTTTTATTCCCGGCATTTAATGACCGGAACAGTGATATACATCAAGTATTGTACTATTCTAAGGAGCCGGAGGATATCCAGCCGGTCTTCATCGATCAGGTTCTGGGAACGCATATGCCGTTGACGGCCGATACCCAAAGAGATTCCTTCCACATGGTGGTTGCGGATACTCTTGGCGATGCCTGCGGTTATGAGGTAATTAAGAACCTGCACGAAAACCTTCAGGAAATGCTGGAAGAACACAAGGAAGATCCGGAGCCGCTGGAACTATCCCGGCCGGATGTCAGGAAATTGCTGGAGAACAGCGGAGCACCGCAGGATAAGATGAAATTCTTCGAAAAAGAATATGAGGCGGCGGTAGGCGAAAAGCAATCATTACTGGCTTCGAATCTGACCGATACCAAGAAATTCAATATTGAGACTCCTAATGTCATCGTAAAAGTGAAACCGGACCGGACCGACCTGATCGAGACACGGGTAATAGATGGGCGGACCTGCCTGGTGATTCAAGTAGATGATTATCTCGAAGTGAATGGTGTAAATGTGAAAACCTTTATCAATGAGGAATCAGCAGAAGAATAATCTGCGATTGTTTTCATCCTGCTATTGCGTTAATTATTTAACAGTAGTATACTGTTATTGTCAAACAAATAACAAAGATGTAAGGAGATGGAAATCATGATGAGGTTCACATTACCAAGAGATTTGTATTATGGCCCTAATTCATTACAGCAGCTTAAGAATCTGGAGGGCAAAAAAGCCATGATCGTGCTCGGAGGCGGTTCCATGAAGCGCTTCGGGTTTCTCGATAAAGCGATTGCCTGCCTAAAAGAAGCGGAAATCGAAGTGGAACTGTTTGAGAATGTTGAGCCGGATCCGTCGGTTGAAACGGTTATGAAAGGTGCCGAAGCTATGCGTCGGTTTGAGCCGGATTGGATTATTTCTATGGGCGGCGGCTCACCGATCGATGCGGCGAAAGCAATGTGGGCATTCTATGAATACCCCGAAACCACTTTTGAAGATCTGGTTATTCCGTTTAATTTTCCTACACTGCGGCAGAAGGCAAAATTCCTGGCTATTCCATCAACCTCCGGAACTGCTACTGAAGTAACCGCTTTCTCGGTAATCACCGATTATCAGAAGGGAATCAAATATCCTCTGGCGGATTTCAATATTACTCCGGATGTAGCAATTGTAGATCCTAAACTGGCAGAAACGATGCCGCCCGTTCTGACCGCACATACAGGTATGGACGCACTGACTCATGCGGTAGAAGCTTATGTATCAACCCTGCATTCGCCGTTTACCGATCCGCTGGCTCTTAAAGCTATCGAAATGGTTTTTGATTACCTGCTGGATTCTTATCAGGAAGACGCGGCGGCAAGAGAGCAGATGCACTACGGACAATGTATGGCGGGTATGGCCTTTTCCAACGCCCTGCTTGGTATTGTCCATTCGATGGCACACAAGACAGGGGCAGCCTTTTCAACCGGTCATATACCCCACGGCTGTGCAAATGCAATCTACCTTCCTTATGTGATTAAATATAATGCGAAAGAACCGGAAGCTCTGAAACGCTATGCGGAAATCGCCCGGTTCGTCAATCTGGAAGGAGCTACCGAGGATGCCCTGATGCTTGCATTGTGCGATAAGGTTGATGCTTACAATGTCAAGATGAATATTCCCAAAACATTACAGGTGTTCAGCGTAAACGAAGACGAATTCAAAGAAAAAGTCGCATCTATTGCTGAATTAGCCGTAGGTGATGCCTGCACCGGATCCAATCCGCGGGCTATAGATCCGGCAGCAATGGAAAAACTGCTGACCTGTACGTATTATGGTTCTGAAGTTGATTTTTAACATATTGTGACTTATGAGAAAGTAGGTATCTTCTCCAGATACCTGCTTTTTACAAGCCAAATATCGATTATACCCCGAATTGCCTAAAAATAACGGGGTAATGCTTGAAAATTAAAGGAAGTTGCTTTATTATATAATAAGTATAATTATTGAGGAGGAACATCATGTATAAAATTCTAAAAGCAGAAAAACTGGCTGACCAGATTTTTCTGATGGATGTTGAGGCACCACGTATTGCAAAGTACTGTGAACCGGGTCAGTTTGTCATTGTAAAGATGGATGAAAAGGGAGAACGCATCCCTCTCACCATTTGTGATTATGATCGTGAAGCAGGAAGTATTACGATTGTTTTTCAGACTGTCGGCGCTTCGACAGAAAAGATGTCTAAGTTAAAGGCCGGGGATAATTTTCGTGATTTTATCGGGCCGCTTGGATGCGCTTCTGAATTTGTCGAAGAAGATATCGATGAACTGAAAAACAAGAAAATGCTGTTTGTCGCCGGCGGTGTTGGAACTGCACCGGTATATCCGCAGGTGAAATGGCTGCATGAGCATGGCGTTGACGTCGATGTAATTATTGGGGCAAAAACCAAAGATATGCTTATTTTGACCGAACAGATGGACAAGGTGGCCGGGAACCTTTATGTCTGTACCGATGATGGTACATATGGACACGCCGGAATGGTTACCACCAAGATTGAACAGCTATATGAAGAAGGCCAAACGTACGACGTTTGTGTTGCGATCGGTCCGATGATTATGATGAAATTCGTATGCTTATTGACCGGGAAACTGAAACTTCCGACCATCGTCAGCATGAATCCGATTATGGTTGATGGTACCGGTATGTGCGGTGCATGCCGCCTGCAGATTGGTGATGAAATCAAGTTTGCCTGTGTAGACGGTCCGGAATTCGACGGGCATCTGGTCGATTTCGATCAGGCGATGAAACGTCAGGTTATGTATAAATCAGAAGAAGGACGGGCAATGCTCAAATTACAAGAAGGCGACACACATCATGGTGGTTGCGGAAATTGTGGAGGTAACAACTAATGGCTGATGTAATGAAAAAGGTTCCCGTAAGAGAGCAGGAGGCAAAAAGACGTGCCGCCAACTTCGAAGAAGTATGTTACGGATATAATAAAGAAGAGGCAATGGAAGAAGCTGTCAGATGTATCAATTGTAAAAATGCAAAATGCATAGCCGGTTGTCCGGTTGCTATTAATATACCTGGGTTCATTCAGGAAGTAAAGAGTGGTAACATCGAAGAAGCTTATAAGATTATCGGTAAAGACTCCGCACTTCCGGCTGTATGCGGCCGGGTGTGTCCACAGGAATCGCAATGCGAAGGAAAATGTATCCGCGGTATCAAAGGCGAACCGGTATCGATTGGTAAGCTGGAACGCTTTGCCGCTGATTACGCATTGGAAAATGATATCAAACCGGTTTGTGCTGAAAATAAAAATGGCCGTAAAGTAGCCGTGATCGGTTCCGGTCCGGCCGGTCTGACATGCGCCGGTGACCTTGCTAAATTGGGGTACGATGTAACCGTATTCGAAGCCCTGCATGAGCTTGGCGGCGTACTAGTATACGGAATTCCGGAATTTCGTCTGCCCAAGGAACTGGTAGTAAAGAAAGAAATTGATAAAGTAAAAGAATTAGGTGTAAAATTTGAAACCAACGTCGTAATCGGTAAGTCCACAACTATCGATCAGCTGATGGATGATGAAGGATTCGAAGCCGTCTTTGTAGGTTCCGGAGCCGGATTGCCGATGTTTATGGGCATTCCCGGCGAAAATGCTAATGGTGTATTTTCAGCAAATGAATACCTGACCAGAAGCAATTTGATGAAAGCATTTGATGAATCTTATGATACACCGATTGCAGCCGGTAAGAAAGTAATTACCGTCGGCGGGGGTAACGTGGCGATGGATGCTGCCAGAACAGCACTTCGTCTCGGTGCAGAATCAAATATCGTCTATCGGAGAAGTGAAGAAGAACTTCCGGCCAGAGTGGAAGAGGTACATCATGCTAAGGAAGAAGGCGTTGTCTTCCATCTGCTGACTAATCCGGTGGAAATTATTGAAGAAGATGGCTGGGTAAAAGGTATGAAATGTATCAAAATGGAACTGGGTGAGCCGGATGCTTCCGGCAGAAGACGGCCGATACCGATCGAGGGCTCTGAATACGTGATTGAATGTGACACGGTGATCATGTCTCTTGGTACTTCACCGAACCCGTTAATTTCTTCAACTACAGAAGGTTTGGAAATCAATAAATGGAAATGTATCATTGCCGATGAAGATAACGGCAGAACCACTAAAGAAGGTGTTTATGCCGGTGGCGATGCAGTAACAGGTGCTGCAACGGTTATTCTGGCGATGGGTGCCGGAAGAGCGGGAGCAAGAGGTATCGACGAATATTTAAGCCAAAAATAATTCTGACTTTAAGAGCGTTCCGGTTGAACCGGGGTGCTCTTTTGTAGTATAATATTTCTAATTGTGTGAATAATTGGTGGGAGGTTTGGTATGACACTTGTAGCGCTAACAGCAATAGGGGTAGGCGGAGCAACCATTATCGGAGTATTGATTGGCTTCCTGTTTCAGAAGATCCCTCATAAATTTAATGATATCGTGTTGAGTTTTGCTGCGGGGATTATGTTAGCCGCTGCGATATTCGGTTTGATCATACCGTCTTTAGAGGAAGGGACGGTCTGGATTACGCTGGCCGGAATAATATGCGGCGCAATATTCCTGAATTTTGCCGATCGGTTGACCCCTCATCTTCATCATATCACTGGTATAGATCAGGAGATGCATTCGGATAAGCAGTCAGGGCTTAATAAGATTATGCTATTCGTGATGGCCATTGCAATCCATAATCTGCCGGAAGGAATTGCTGCCGGTGTCGGATTCGGAACAGATAATATTGCCAATGCAATTACCGTTGCAGTAGGAATTGCATTACAGAATATACCTGAGGGTATGGTTATCGTATCGCCTCTTATTATGGCCGGCGTACCTAAGACACGGGTGTTTCTTATCGCCAGCTTCACCGGTGTGATCGAAATTGCCGGTACATTTATCGGTTATGGTGCAGTATCCGTTGCAACTGCAATTTTGCCGTTTGCGCTGGCATTTGCTGGAGGAACGATGATTTATGTAGTAAGTGATGAAATGATCCCGGAAACACACAGTCACGGTTATGAACGGCAGGCTACTTATGCCTTGCTGATCGGATTCATGACGATGATCTTGATGGATTGGTATATCGGATAGGACGTAAGATGAAAATTACATTAATAACAGTTGGTAAAATAAAAGAAAAGTACTGGAAAGATGCAATTGCTGAGTATAGTAAACGGCTCAGCAGATACTGCAAGCTGGAAATACTGGAAGTGGCTGATGAAAAAACGCCGGATAATGCCAGTCAGGCAATTGAATACAGAATCCGGGAGAAGGAAGGCGGGCGGATATTAAAGCTGGTAAAGGAAGATACTTATGTGATCGCGCTCGCAGTTGAAGGAAACCGGCTTTCCTCAGAGGAATTAGCCGCTAAAATCGACCGGCTTCTGGTAAGCGGAGATAGTCATATCACGTTTATAATCGGCGGTTCGATAGGTATAAGTGCTGATGTGATGAAACGGGCCGATTATATACTTAGCTTTTCCGATATGACCTTTCCTCATCAGATGATGCGGGTGGTGCTGCTGGAACAGATTTACCGGAGCTGCCGGATTATCTGTAAAGAGCCATATCATAAATAAAATCGTATCCAAAAAACTCTTCGACCTCAGCCATCGGTTTTTGCTGATTTACAAGGCAGAGGAACGAGGCGTACCGGACGTACGCCGACTGACGATAACACAGTAAATCAGCAAAAACCGGTGGCTTGAGGCGTGTAGTATATTGTCAAGGGAGGGTATCAAACACATGTTACAAAAGACTGATCAAAGGGATTACCTTTTTGATAATTATAAGACCTTACTGATATTTCTTATTGTTATCGGTCATTTCATTGAACAGTGCTATGACAGCAATGTATTTTTCGCTTATCTAAAATTGGGGATCTATGTTTTTCACGTTCCGGCATTTGTGTTTGTATCCGGTTATTTTTCCAAAAAAGATTATCCAGTCAATGATCTGATCGGTAAATTATTGGTTCCCTATCTGATTTATGAGGTAATATACTATTTTTTTTATACATATGTTTTGCATGTTGAAACCGGACTTTATATTTTGTATCCGAAGTTTTCGCTATGGTATCTTTTATGCCTTTTTGGCTGGCGTCTGGCCGCATCAAGGATGAATAAGAACATTATAATTTTTTCCATAACTATAATTGCCGGATTACTCATTGGCTTAAGCCAAATAAAGGATAATTTTTTGAGTTTACCGCGGATGATTGTATTTTTCCCGTTTTTTCTTGCCGGCAATTGGTTGACCAAAGAAAATGTCGAATTACTCCGCCGTAAGAAAATTCGGATATTCTGTATCGCAGCTTTAACGGTAACCTTCGGAATAGTATTTTTAACTGCCTGTTTTACGGGATTTTCACCCAAGATATTCTATGGACGATATAACTATATATATCTTGAACAGGAAGTGTGGGTGGGGATGTTATGCCGTCTGGTGTGTTATCTGGCTGGCTTTATCATAACTTTATCATTTATCGGTGCGCTTTCAGCCCGTCAGCAGAAATGTTCATATATCGGCCGGCGCACGATGGCAATTTACATTCTGCATGGATTTGTATATAATTTCTTTAAAGAAAAGACAAGCCTGATCGACCACGTTGCCACACCGGCCGGAACGATACTTTTATTGGCATCCTGCATTATTTTGACACTTATCCTGTCGCTTCCGGTGTTTACCAGGCTGACTTCATTTATATCAGTTATTTACGCTAAGCTGATTACGCAAATATCAACCATTATTTCTAAAGTGAGGAAAAAATCATGATCGAATTATCGGAGGCTATGACATTAGCCAGACAATTGAATGAAGAAACTACCGGAAAAACGGTTCGGAGAATTGGCGAACCATCTTATGAGCATAAGTTTACCTGGTTTCATAATGACGTTTCCACTTACGATTCCAGGCTTAAAGAAAGCACGATACAGTCGGCTGGAGCATTTGGAATATTTGTGGAGATAGTCTTTAATAATGGTATGAAATTAAACTTTCATGATGGCGTAAATGTACGGTTCCTGCCGCCTGATGAGAAACCACCGATAAAATATCAGCTGCTGATTGAATTTACCGATGATTGGAAGCTGGTTTTTACAGTGGCGATGTATGGAGGTTTCGCGCTTCATAATGGGAATTTTGACAATCCCTACTATCAAAAGAGCATAGAAGCAGTCGCTCCCCTTTCTGCAGAATTTGACAGTAATTATTTTGAAGCCTTATTCCAATCGGTCAAACCAACCCTCAGTACTAAAGCATTTCTTGCTACCGAACAGCGGATCCCCGGGCTGGGCAATGGATCACTTCAGGATATCCTGCTGGCATGCAATGTCCATCCAAAAAGAAAGATTGGTACTCTTTCTAAGGAGGAACGGGAGAGAATGCTTCATGCGATAAAAGATACTTTTGCTAATATGACTGCCCGGGGTGGTCGGGATACTGAAAAAGATTTATTTGGAAATCCCGGTGGATACCATACCATTTTATCAAAAAAGTCCATAAATACGCCCTGTCCGTATTGCGGAGAAACGATTGAAAAGCAAACCTATCTTGGCGGCGCAGTATATTATTGCACCAGTTGTCAGCCGCTGGAATAATTCAGACGCATTTGCTTAATATAGAAAACAAAGCATAATCAAGGAGGTTTTAGTTATGGATTTTATTTATCATTCGAATCAGATCGCTTATTTCGATGATGAGGACAAGCTGCTGGCGGAAGTGACATTTCCGGAAATTGAACCTGATGTAGTAGATATCAATCATACTTTTGTCGACCAATCGATGCGGGGACAGGGCATTGCCGGCAGGCTCATAGAAGCTGCCGCTAAGGAGATACGTTCTCGGAATAAAAAAGCGGTCTTATCCTGTCCGTATGCTCAGAATTGGCTGGAAAAGCATCCGGAATACAGTGATATTATAAAGTAAATCGCGGGGTATGAAGGTTATGAATACCTGGAAAGTATTAAAGATAGAAAAAAGCAAGGATAAAAACAGGATTAAGGCAGCTTACCACGAGCTGCTGCGGGTAACCAACCCGGAAGACTTTCCGGAGGAGTTTAAGGACTTGCGGCAGGCTTATGAGGAAGCGCTTTGTTATGCCGACGAACCGGAAGAAGCAGGAGCCGCAGAAGAGGAGAAAGACAACAGCCCGGAAGGCATCTTTATAGAGCGGGTCAGAACCATCTATAGCCACCTGCCCGACCGTCTCAATATTGAAAAGTGGAAGGATTTGATGGCCGAAGATATCTGTTATGCACTGGATACCAAACTGGATATCCGCAACCGTCTGCTGACCTTTTTGATGGAAAATTACCGGCTTCCCCGTGAAATCTGGCAATTACTGGATGAAACCTTCCAGTTCAGGAAAAGCAAGGCGGAATTATGCGAATTGTTTCCGGAGGATTTTATCGAACACGCTGTGATACATGGAATTGATAATGATATCGCGATTGATTTAAAGCTATTTGAAGGTGCCCAAAATGCCCGATATGATTGGTTTATTTCTTGCTATTTCAAAGCTGTCAGGGCGATTGATGCCCGCGAGATGGATGATGCCAGGGCGCTGCTGAAAGAGATGCAGGAATCGGATATTTATCATCCTTATATGGACATTGTCCGGATCCGGATCTATCTGATTGGCCAGTTTTTTCAGCAGGCCCGGGAAATAGCTGAAATGTTGTATGATCAATATCCAGCCGATCCGGAAGTCCGGCTTTACATGGGTGAAACCGCTTTTTACATAGAGGAAATCGACATTGCACGCAGCTATTATCATCAAGTGCTGGAAACAGAACCGGAGAACTTCCTGGCACTGTATGGACTTGCATCCTGTTTAGTAAAAGAGGATAAATTAGAGGAAGCTAAAGAAGCCTTTTTGAAAGTGCTGAATATTTATCCTAACAATACCACGGTGAACAGTGATTTTGAGTACACCAACAAAAATCTGGCCGAACAATATGAAGAGGAATGGGCAAAAGATAAAAGCAATGCCGAAACGGCATATAATCTGGCATGGTGCTATATCCAGGGAAATCAGATCAAGGAAGGCCTTGCCATTTTGCCAGAGGTTACTCCGGCCCATAAAGACAGGTTTGGTTATCTGAATTTGTGCGGCCGCTTATACATGGCAGATGCGCAATATGAAAAAGCTTTGGAGTACTTTTGCAAATGGGAAGCGGCTACCGAGCATCTGAAAGCGGACGGAAGTGAAGAAGTAACAAAAGAACTCGGACGCCGGGAACTGCCGATATACCTGCAGAGTACAGCCCTGATGGGGCTGAATAAAAAGTCTGAGGCTCTGGAATGTATTAACCGTTCCCTCATGATCAAGGAAGAAACTGGTACCCTGCATCAGAAAGCATTTATCTTTTACCGTATGGAGCAATATGAGGAAGCTTTGGCCATCTGCGACCAGATACAGCGGCTGGAACCATCTTTCTGGCATTTGTATCTGCTGCGGGGAAAATGTCTTTATGAACAAAAGGCATACCAGGAGGCATTTGATAATTTTAATAAAACCCTTAGCTATTATCCGTACAGCTTAGAATCTTATATTTATAAGATCCGCGTCCTGCAAAATTATGGGCAGCATGAACAAGTTGAAGAACTTCTGCAATATCTGGATGAACAGGGCGTGCAGTCAGACCGTTTGCTGATATGTCAGGCACAGCATCTGGAAGCCCAAGACAATGATGATGCAAAAGCGGAAGCGCAGAAGATTTACAGAAAAGTTATCCGGAAATGTGAAGAGGATGATTCCGACATGGACTGGGAGCATCAGGTGTATTATCTATTGGCCGTTTCACTGGAAAAGCAGGCTCCGGCTGAAGAAATTCTATCATATGTCGACAAGGGATTGACTAAAAAGCCATATGATCTATCCTTACTTGATTATAAAGCATATTTGTTAAATGAATATAACAGGCCGGAAGAAGCGGTAGCCTGTTACCGGCGGATGCTGGCAGTAAATCCATCCCACTATAATGCCAATGACAGCATGGGACATTATCATTTCGATAATAAAGATTATAGTGAGACGCTGCCATACTTCCGAAAACTGAATGAAATTAATAAAAGTGCTTATTCCTGCGAAATGACAGGCCGAACCCTCTTGGAGCTGGGTGATTTCACCGGGGCAAAAGCTAACTTTATAAAAGCCATTGAATTAAATCCTCAAATGACCAATAATTATCATTACACTGCTGTATGCTGCATGTGTCTGAAGCAATATGAAGAAGCAGTCGAATATGGACACCGGACGGTACAGGTCATGCTGGAGAGTGATGATGCTTTCCCGAACGCCTACCGCCTGATGGCGCAAAATTATCTGCGGATGGGAAAGTCAAAAGAAGCGCTGGATGTGTTATATAAAAATAAAGAAATATTTGGTGATGAGGAATATCTGAAGATTATGTATATGTACATGCGGATTGGCAATTACCATAATTCGCTGGCGGCATTAGAGCAATGGTATCAGAGGAGCGAAAAAGATGACAAGATGGCTCTTTATAATACTGAATGGATCTGCCTGCAGTTTTATATGCGGGAGTGGAAAAAGGGTTATAAAGCTTTGAAGCTCATTAAAAAACACAATACGACCCATATATTATTGTTATGGGGCTATCACATGATGCTGAACAAGCCGCGTAAAGCAATTCAGTCTGCTCAGGAATATATCTATACGGTACCGGACAGCCATTTGGGCTATTATCTTATGGCAAAAGCGGCTTTTTATAAAGGCGACCGGAAACTGGCTGAAACCAGAGCCAAAGAAAGCCTGGCTATCTTAGATAAACTGAAAGACGATGTTGATAACAGAGCTTACTGGGCATGTCAGAGAGCTAAATGCAAAGTGATCCTCGGTGATGAAGAGGGGATGTATGAAGAGATTGAAATGGCCCGTCAAAGCCATCTCTGTCTCGATTGCTACGGCTGTGGATGTTACGAGGTTTATGAGGTGCTGGCATTTTACTACGAAACGGTCGGTCAATTTAATAAAGCCCTTCAGGAGTTTGAAACAGCACTTGCGATGTGCAAAAACAGGTATTTATTATTGCTGGAATCAGAAGCTTTGAAAAAGAGGTTAGAAGGAAAATGATAATAGGAATTGATTTAGGAACCACAAACAGTCTGGCTGCTTATTTTGATGGTGAGCAGTGCCGGATCATCCCTAACCGGCTGGGGAAAAAATTAACACCTTCGGTCGTCAGCGTAGATGAGGCGGGAACTGTCTACATCGGTGAAACTGCAAAGGTCAGAAAACTTTTGGAACCGGCATCTGCTACCGAAGTGTTTAAGAGGAGTATGGGTACCGATAAGGAATTTGTCCTGGGTGATAAGAAATTCCGGGCGGAAGAGCTCTCGTCTCTGATTCTGCGCTCTTTAAAAGAAGATGCTGAGGCGTATTTGCAGGAAGAGGTAACAGAGGCCATCGTCAGTGTACCGGCATATTTTAACGATCTGCAGCGCAAAGCTACTAAAAAAGCCGGAGAATTAGCCGGGCTCAAAGTGGAACGCATTATCAACGAGCCTACTGCGTCAGCCATTGCCCATGGCATCCGGAATACCGATAAGGCCACTAAATTTCTGGTGTTTGATCTGGGCGGCGGAACCTTCGATGTGTCGATCTTAGAGCTGTTTTATAATATCATGGAAGTTCGTGCCATTGCCGGCGACAATTATATTGGCGGCGAGGATTTCACCGATGTGCTGGTGGAGATGTTCCTGACTGATCAGGGCCTGACCGAAGCGGAACTGGATTATAAGACTTGGGCGCAGGTTAAAAAGCAGGCAGAAAACTGTAAGATTCAACTGTCGGAGAAACGAACGGTTACCATGAAATGCCGAATCAAAGAAGAAGTGCTGCAGAGCGAAGTCACTGTGGAAGAATACGAAGAAGCATGTCAGCCTTTATTGGATAAAATCCGCAAACCAATCGAACGCAGCCTTAATGATGCCGGTATCAGGGTCAGCGAGATTAATAAAATCATATTGGTCGGCGGTGCGACCAGACTGCCGCTGATTCGCAAATTTGTCGGCAGATTGTTCCGCCGGCTGCCCTATACCGATATGAATCCGGAAGAAGCCGTTGCCATCGGTGCAGCTATTCAGTGTGGGATGAAGATGCGGGATGAAGCCATCAAAGAGATTGTGCTGACCGATGTATGCCCGTTTACGCTGGGGACTGATGTAGTGGTAGAACGTTACGGTATTTTTAAAGAATCAGGACATTATATGCCGATCATTGAGCGTAACACCGTTATTCCGGTTAGCCGCACTCAAACCCTTTACACTGCTTCTGATTATCAGAATAAGATTCGGGTAAAAGTTCTGCAGGGTGAAAGCCGTCATGCACGTAACAATATCTATCTGGGCGAAGTGGTCGTGCCGGTACCTCCTAAAAAAGAGGGTGAAGAATCGGTTGATGTTACCTATACTTATGATAATAATGCTATTTTAGAAGTAGAAGTCAAAGTCAACTCCACCAACGCCAGGAAAAAGCTGATTATTCAGCAGGAAGACGGAACAATGACGCCAGAGGAGATCGAAAAGCGCCTTAAGGAACTGCAGTATTTAAAAATTCATCCACGCGACCAGGAAGAAAACAAGCTGGTACTGCTTCATGGTGAACAGTTGTATGAAGAATCAACCGGGAACCAGCGCCGGCAGCTTGATGAGATGATTGCACATTTTGAACATATTTTGAACAAACAGGATCGGCTGGAGATAGAGCGGGAGCGCAGAGAACTGAGAGAAAAACTGGACGATATTGAAAGGAAAATGCTGTAAAGCCTTATAAAAGGGAGGATGCCGGGTAACCGCTTGACGCGATTCCCGGCATGTTTATGAAAAAGTTTATTCAAAAATAGTATTTCTACCAGTCAGTTGTCTTTGTTTATATTAAGTATTATATGCCGGAGAAATGAAGAAACAATGTTGAATGAGTGAAGCTTTTTTGAATATCAAATGAACAAATTGTGAAAGGTACGTCCACGCATATTTTGAAATGCTGCACATATATTACTATAAAAGTATATGTGTGGCATTTGTGATGAATCGGGAAAACAAGCAAAGAAATGACAGCAGAGACTCATTAAGAAATAAAATGGCAAATGCGGCAAGTATGCCGAAAGATGTTGTTTTAGGCGTTCCTATTATTACGATGACAGGCCGGATAGAGTTAAATGTAGAAAATTATAATGGGATCATAGAGTATACCGATATTCTGATCCGTCTCAGCACAAAATCAGGGCAGATCAAAATCGCAGGACAGTATCTGCAGATAGAGTATTATACAAGTGATGAAATGAAAGTAATAGGACAAATCAAAGCAGTAGAATATTGTTAAAAGGAGGGGACGCTTAGTGCTGATTTTAATCATTCGATATCTGCGCGGTTATCTGCGGATCCGGATCGCCGGTTATTCTCCCGAGCGTTTTTTAAATTTATGCAGCTATAACCATATTTATCTTTGGGGACTGGTACCCAGCGGCGGTGCTTATGAATTATACATGAACGTACGGGGATTTCGAAAATTAAAGCCGATCATAAAAAAGACGAAGACAAAGGTCACCATTGTAGAACGACATGGTCTTCCTTTTTTTTTACATAAATATCGCAAGCGAAAATTATTTTTTATCGGTGTTTTATTGTGCACGGTGAGTATTTACATTATGTCACTGTTTATCTGGGATATTCATATTGACGGGAACCGCAAACGAACCGATGAGAGTATTATTGAATTTCTGAGGACCCAAAACGTAGAGCACGGCATGTGGAAATCTGATCTCGACTGTGCCCGGGTCGTTAAAGATATCCGTAAAGAATATGATGATATCATCTGGGTATCTGTTTCTATCCAGGGAACCAGGCTGATCGTCCAGGTCAAAGAAAATTCTGACAAAATGGAAGTCCAGGGCGAAACTACCGAGGCTGCTGTGGCACCAACCGATATCGTGGCTGATAAAGATGGGACTATAACCAGCATCATCACCCGCAGCGGCGTCCCTCAGATTCATGTGGGCGACACGGTGAAAGCCGGAGACATTCTGGTAAAAGGAAATGTTGAGGTGAAAAATGACGCCGGTGACGTCATTAACTATCAGCATCAGGTATCCGATGCCGATATATATGCTCAAACCGTTTACAATTATGAAGAAACGCTGGCTCTAACCCATTACATAAAAGAGTATACAGGAAATAATAAATCTCAGTTTAATCTCAAATTTGGAGCCCGTATCTTTACATTTGGTTTTTTGGAAAATTCTTACGAAGAATGGGAATCATATTCACAAGAGAGCGGTCTAAAACTCAATGACAATTTTTATCTGCCGTTTTCATACGGAAATACTGTTATCCGGGAGTATGAATCAGTCCCTCAAACTTATACCGAAGAAGAGTATCAGAACATCTTAACCGATAATTTCAATCGATTTTGCCATGAATTGGAGAAAAAGGGGGTAGTAATTATTGAAAATAATGTTAAAATATACAAGGGAAAGGATAATGTGGCAGCCAAGGGAACAATTAACGTAACCGAGTTGATCGGTAAGGAGCAGGCTGCTGATATTGTCAGTATAGATTTGCAAGACGAAGAGGAAGGAACTACCGATGGGAATACAGGAAACATTGATTGATATACCGGCAGAACACGAGAGGAATGTCTTTGGCCAGTTTGATACATTTGCCAAGAAAATAGAGCGCACGCTTCATGTGACCATTATCGTCAGGGACGGTCAGGTAAAACTGCTGGGCGAAAGCGGGCGGGTGGAGATAGCTAAGCATGTACTGGAACAACTTACCGAACTATCCCGCCGGGGAAATGAGATACAGGAACAGAATATCGACTATGTATTGGCGCTGGTAATGGAACATAGTGATGAAAATATTCTTGAAATTGATAAAGATGTAATTTGTCATACTATGCAGGGGAAACCGATCAAACCCAAAACGCTCGGGCAGAAGAGGTATGTAGATGCAATCCGGAAAAAGATGATCACCTTCGGCATTGGTCCTGCCGGAACCGGAAAGACCTATCTGGCTATGGCCATGGCTATCACCGCTTTTAAAAATAATGAAGTCGGACGGATCATTCTGACCCGCCCGGCAATTGAAGCGGGAGAAAAGCTGGGCTTTCTGCCCGGCGATCTGCAGAGCAAGATTGATCCTTACCTGCGTCCGCTTTATGATGCTCTCTATCAGATTATGGGTGCAGAGAGTTTTATCAAGAATTCAGAGAAGGGCCTGATTGAAGTTGCACCCCTGGCTTACATGCGGGGCAGGACTTTGGATAATGCTTTTATTATCCTTGATGAATCGCAGAATACCACTCCGGCCCAGATGAAGATGTTTCTGACCCGGATCGGCTTCGGTTCTAAAGTGGTAGTGACCGGTGACGTTACGCAGAAGGACTTGCCCGCCGGTCAGGTTTCCGGCCTGGACACTGCGGTTAAAGTGGTGAAGAATATAGAGGACATCAGCATCTGTCATCTGACCAGTAAAGACGTAGTACGTCATCCGCTGGTACAGAAGATTGTAAAAGCTTACGAAAATTATGAAACCAGAATTCCCAAAGCAAAGTCCGGGACGAAGAGGAAGCGATAATGGAATTATTTTTTGAAGACGAGGGGCAGAGCACCCTTCCGTTAGAATGTGAAACTCTGGCCGGACAAATTATCGAAACAGTCCTGGAATGCGAAGGATGTCCATACGAAACGGAAGTTGAAGTATTGCTGACCGACAATGAAGGAATCCGGGAATTGAATGCCCGTTTTAGAAATCTCAATCAGGCAACGGATGTGCTGTCATTCCCAATGACCGATTTCCCGGTTCCCGGATCATTTGACTGGCTTAAGGAGGCCGATGATTGTTTTAATCCCGAGACCGGATCTCTTCTGCTTGGAAATATTGTCATTTCCAAGGACAGGGTCGTCTCTCAGGCAGCAGAATATGGACATGCCCTGAAACGGGAATACGCTTTTTTAATCGTACATAGCGTACTGCATTTATTAGGATACGATCATATGACCGGAGATGAGAGAGCTTTAATGGAGCACAGGCAGCGGATCATTTTAGAGAAGCTGGAAATATTACGATAGATAAACGAGGTGTTTTATGAGCAGCAAGAAGAAAAAGAGTTCTAATAACTTTCTGGTCCAGGGAAGTGTGCTGGCAGTAGCCGGAATTATCAGCCGGATTATCGGAGTAGCTTACCGTATCCCATTACTGAATATTATGACTTTGAAAGGGCAGGGCATTTATGAAGTCGCCTTTCAGATTTATCAGATTGCTCTTTTACTGACGTCATACAGTCTGCCGCTGGCCGTTTCGAAAATGGTCTCGGCACGAATGGCGCGGGGGGAAAGAAAAAATGCTTTCCGGGCCTTTAAAGCCGCCCTGTTATTTGCGTTTCTGGTTGGTCTGGCAACGGCGCTGATCATCTTTTTTGGTGCCGAGTTTATCGCCACCTATGTGATGTCGACCACTTTAAGCGTTTACGCCCTCAGAGTACTTTCACCGTGTCTGGTGATCGTTGCCGTCATGGGGGTGATGCGCGGTTACTTCCAGGGGCTTGGTACGATGATGCCGACCGCGATAACCCAGATCCTGGAGCAGATGGTCAATGCGGTGGTTAGCCTGATCGGCGCTCAGATGCTATTAGGCTATGGCGAAGAAGCAGCTAAAGCCCAGGGGGATGAACTTCTGACAGCGGCTTATTCAGCAGCCGGCGGAACCATAGGAACACTGGCCGGCGCACTGGTCGGACTTTTGTTTTTGGTATTTGTCTTTTATTCTTATAAGGACCGTCTGAAACGCCAGCTCTATAATGACCAGTCGGCCCATCAGGAATCTTACCGGATGATCATCAAGATCATGCTGCTGACCATCGCTCCGGTTATCCTGAGCACCGGTGTCTATAATCTCCAGAGTATTATGGACAACGCTATATTCAATAAAGTTATGAGCATCCAGGGATTGGTGGAAAAAGAATATACGGAACTGGTCGGCAAGATGTCGCAATACAACACCTTGTTAGCAGTGCCATTGGCTATTGCCAATGCTCTGGCTTCATCACTGATCCCGACACTGGTAACGGCGGTGCAGACCGGGGAGCGGCGGAAGATCCATCAAAAGATACATACCGTCATCCGCTTTACCATGATTATTGCTATTCCCAGCGCTGTTGGCTTCTTTGTTCTGGCGCGGCCGATCAATGATTTGTTCTTCCATGTGGATAACAGTGTACAGGCCATGCTAATGCGAATTGGGGCAATTTCGGTTATCTTTTTCTGTCTGTCAACTGTGACCAATGCTATACTGCAGGGATTGAACCGGATGATGGCACCGGTAAAAAATGCTGCCATTTCACTGTTAACACACCTGATTGTTCTGGTGATTACCCTGGTAGTCTTTAAGTGGAATGTCTATGGTGTAATTTTAAGTAAGACGGTATTTGCTCTCAGCATGTGTATTATGAATGCCCATGTAATCCGTGAAACCTGCGGATATATTCAGGAACAGAAACGAACTTTTGTGATTCCCGGGATTGCTGCGGGCATAATGGGTATTGTTACCTTTGTTGTCTATCTGATCCTGAATATGACGGTCGGAGGCTACATAGCTACCATTATCGCAGTTGTGATCGCGGTCATTGTTTATGGTATAAGCCTGCTGCTGTTGGGCGGGATATCGGAAGACGAAATCCTGGCAATGCCGAAAGGCGCCACGATCGCCCGAATACTGAAACGTATCCATCTGCTAAAAGAGGAGTACTATTAATATGAAACCAATAAAAAAAGCCGCCCTGCTCCATGATCTGTGCGGAACCGGAAAAGCCGCTCTGACCAATATGCTTCCGATTCTAAGCGTGATGGGAGTGGAAGCCTGTCCGCTGCCGACCATGCTTCTATCTACTCATACCGGTGGGTATGGCCGGCCGGCAATTCAGAAAATCCCTGCAGAATATATCAAGTCATGTGCCGATCATTATAAGCGTGAAGGCATTTCCTTTGACCTCATTTTTATAGGTTATCTTGGGGATTCATCGATGATCGGAGCAATTGAATATTTTATTTCCAGTTTTCCCGGAACGAAAGTAGTACTTGATCCGATCATGGGGGACCACGGTAATTTTTATAAAAATTTCACAGCCGGGTACAGTGACGCTATATCAGCCTTACTGCCGCATGCCGATATCCTGTTGCCCAATCTGACCGAATGCTGTCTGCTGCTGGGATTTCCGTTTAAAGAAGATTTTTCAGAAACAGAGTTGAGAGATATCTGCGCGGCACTGCGAAGCCGCTTTGGCGCAAAAGACATTATTATTACCAGTGTTACGGTAGGACAGCGTAAAAAAGGTATTGTTTTATGCGAAGGAAATCGCTTTACCCTTCTTGATAATACTTATATCGCCTGTGAATATCACGGCACCGGAGATGCCTTCGATGGAGTGTTTGTGGGAGAATACTTAGCCGGCCGCACCCTGATCGAATGCATACGGAAAGCACACGACTTCGTCTATGAGTGCATCCGGGAAAGCAGAAAATACGAATACGACGGACGGGAAGGGCTGCTGATCGAAAAAAATCTTCATATGCTTGTATAAATTGAATAACCGGGGCCAATACTGTATGAAAAGGAGTTGTTTTGTTATGAAGGCAAAATACAGTATTGGCTTTTTAGCTGCGATTGCCGCATGTATGGCGGTGTTTTCCGGTGCTTATTATTTAAGCTACCAAAATCTCAAACAGCAGCAGACAGAAATAGAAGAACAGTTACAACTGGACAAGCAGGAGGAACAGGCCCGGCTGGATGAGGAACTGACGGTGGCTACCGAAGGCGAAGCCAGTAAGGAAGATCAATTTTACCTGTTTCCGCTAAATGGCTATATTGTGGTATATCTGAGTGATAAAACCACCGTTTACGAATATACCAATATTTCGATGGAGCATTTACCGGAAACCGTTCAGACCGAGATCGAAAATGGTAAGGGAATTTCATCCGAAGAAGAGCTTTATGGCTTTTTAGAAAATTATTCGAGTTAGTGAGTGGACTTGAGGAATCTTTTCGTGTAAAATAAGGAAAGATATTTCAGGGAGGAAAACACATGAAACCGGAGCGAATTGCCAGAATAAATGAATTACACCGCAAATCAAAGGCTGAAGGTCTGACCGATGCCGAAGCCAAAGAGCAGAAGATACTGCGTCAGGAGTATATCAGTGCATTCCGCGAAAATCTGCGCGGACAGCTGAACAATATTTCAATCAAGGAACCAGATGGCCGGGTTACGGATTTGGGTGAAAAATATGGGAAGAGAAACGGACATTCATAAAAAAATGCTCCGCCAGCAGATAAGCGTAGCCAGGATGGCTCTTTCACCAACAGAACGGACGGAAAAATGCCGCCGCATTTACCACCGGGTGACAGAGCATCCTGCTTTTGTGCGGGCAAAAACTGTTTATTGTTTCATTGACGCCAAAGGTGAGGTGGATACCCATCAGATTATCCGGGCGGCCTGGCAGGGCGGTAAGCGGGTTGCCGCACCACGGATTGAAGGAAAGGAAATGCAGTTTTTCTACATAGATGATTTTGACCATTTAGAGAAGAGCCGGTTTGGCATAGAGGAACCGGCAGCGAACTGTGCACCGGCGGAAGATATGACCGATGCGCTGATGATCATGCCCGGCATGGTCTTCGATCAAACGCGGAACCGGATTGGGTACGGCGGCGGATATTATGACCGCTTTCTGGCTGAACATTCCGATCTGCCAACCATTGCTGTTGCTTTTGAGCTGCAGGTGATTGGGCATATTCCGGCAGAACCTCATGATATCAGACCGGATATTCTGATTACAGAAGAGCAGTGATTTGTTTACTAGACACATTATGTCTAACAAAGAAAATATCGGCATTTCTCGCTTTGTGTCGTGTTTTTTTGTCATTATAAAAAGTAATCTGAATGTGAAAGGAGGAACACCCAATGGAGCAAAAAAAGGTTGGCAGTTTTTTAAAAGAACTTCGCAAAGAAAAGGATATTACGCAGGAACAGTTTGCAGAAATTATGGGTGTATCTAGTAGAACTGTTTCAAGATGGGAGACTGGTATTAATATGCCTGACTTGGATCTTCTTATTCAAATTGCAGACTACTATGAGATGGAAATTAGAGAGGTTCTTGATGGAGAAAGGAAAAGTGAGAAAATGAACAAGGAATTAGAAGAAACAGTACTCAAGGTAGCGGATTATAGTAATGATGAAAGAAAAAGACTTACAAAAAGAATGCATATATTGTTTTTAGCAGGGACTGTGGCGTTTATTGTATATGTTATTCTGGATATGATGGGACTTGCGGATAATGGATATACCGAAGAAATTGCAAGTTTTGCGCTTGGTCTTTCGTTCGGAATGTTAGTTGTTGGTGTTATATTTACAAGCAGACATATGATAAAAATCAGAGAATTCAAAAGGCGATTGCTAAAGCGTAGTTAAATAGTGTTTTCAGCACAGTCATGACTGACCCGGAATATCGGGAAAGGTGTTTAAGCAGGTGGCTGTGCTGGAATTGGTATTAAAGGAAATTGTCGGCAGACACGCAAAAGAAAATTCTGCATCTGAAAAAGTAATGAAAAAATTAGGATTTCAGTATGTTAAAGATATTCCTTATGAAGGTAATGCAGGAACGAAAATATATGAAGGTAAAGAACTAAATAAAGGTGAATGCTTATCGGAATTTGGCAGAGGAGATGGGTTTTATGGAGTACTTTATTAGAGAAATGCGAAAAGATGAAATATATTTGTTGGATAATTTCTTATATGAAGCAATCTTTATTCCTGATTGGTATATGCAGGAAGTACCTAGAGATATTATTTATACCAATCCGAAGATATATGCTGCAATCAAAGACTTCGGTATGCGTCCGGATGATTATTGTCTGGTAGCAGAAGCAGATGAAAAAGTAGTTGGAGCCGTTTGGGTCAGCATTACTGATGAATATGGTCATATGGATGATGAAACACCTTCCTTCTCGATCTCGCTTTACAAAGAATATCGACGAAAAGGTATTGGTACTGCATTAATGAAAAAAATGCTGAAACTTTTGAAGTCGAAAGGATATAAAAGAGCGTCATTAGGTGTCAATAAAGAGAATTTCGCAGTACACATGTATGAGAATGTTGGATTTGAAATTGCAGGAAACGGTGCCGATGAAACGGAATGGCTGATGGTGCATGGTTTGGGACACGATGCAATTCGTGATTAATTTTTAACTTCAAGATACCATCACTTGACAAAGTAACACACGGTAATGGTACCAGAATTTACGGAGGTCTTGCAATGATAAGCGTTAGATATCGACATGAGCATTAAAGAAAAATACTGGCAAAATAAAAGGGGATCGCAGTGAAAACAGAAAATCTGGAAACAATAATACATACAATTGATATAAATAGAGAGGCGCCGGCGGACGAACCGCTGCGTCAGTACTATTTTATTAAAAGGGCCCGGGAATATGTAAGGGCCGAAAAGGAAAGACTGGGACGGGATCCGGTCGCTGTCATTACCACATTTGGCTGTCAGATGAATGCCCGCGATTCGGAAAAACTGGTCGGGATCCTGGAACAGATCGGTTATGTCGAAGGAGAAAAGGAAGAAGAAGCGGACTTTGTTATTTTCAATACCTGTACCGTCCGCGAAAATGCCAATTTAAAGGTGTATGGACGTCTGGGACGGTTAAATAAAGCCAAACAAAAAAATCCTCACATGCTGATTGGTTTATGCGGCTGTATGATGCAGGAACCGGAGGTAGTGGAAAAGCTCAAAAAAAGCTATCGCTTTATCGATTTTATCTTTGGGACCCACAATATTTTCAAATTTGCTGAGCTTATTGTTACCCGCTTTGAATCGCAGCGGATGGTTATAGACATCTGGAAAGACACTGATCAGATTGTGGAAGATCTGCCGACCGAGCGAAAATATCCCTTCAAGTCAGGGGTCAACATTATGTTTGGCTGCAATAATTTCTGCAGCTATTGTATCGTGCCATATGTCCGCGGCCGGGAACGCAGCCGCAATCCGGAGGATATCCTCCGGGAAATTGAAGACCTGGTGGCCGATGGTGTCGTGGAGATTATGCTGCTGGGACAAAATGTCAATTCATACGGCAAGACTCTGAAAACTAAAATGACCTTTGCCGGATTGCTGCGTGAAGTGGAAAAAATCGAAGGACTGAAGCGGATCCGCTTTATGACCTCTCATCCGAAAGATCTATCGGACGAGTTAATTGCAGTGATGAAAGATTCAACTAAGATATGCCGTCATCTCCACCTGCCCGTTCAGGCCGGGAGTACCAGAATTCTGAAAGAAATGAACCGCCGTTATACCAAAGAATCCTATCTGGAACTGGTTGCAAAGATCAAAGCGGCGATTCCTGAGATTTCACTTACAACTGATATTATGATCGGTTTCCCCGGTGAAACTGAAGCGGATTTCCAGGAGACAATGGATGTCGTAAAGAAGGTCCGTTATGACAGCGCCTTTACGTTTATCTATTCAAAGCGGACCGGAACACCGGCTGCAGTCATGGCTGATCAGATACCGGCGGCGGTTGTAAAAGACCGCTTTGACCGCTTGTTAAAGGAAGTTCAAGTGATTTCAGCGGAAGCGTGCAGCAAGCATGAAGGAACGGTTCGGGAAGTACTCGCAGAGTGCCCGAACGAACACGATGAAACGCTTATTACCGGGCGGATGAGCAATAATCTGTTAGTTCATTTCCCTGGCGATGCCAGCCTGATCGGGAAATTGGTAAAGGTAAAATTAAACCAGTGCAAAGGATTTTATTATATCGGTGAAAGAATCACAAATTGATTCATAATTCTATGTAAAAATGTCCAAACTATGTAACGAGACTAAAGATACACAGCGAGGACGTTTTTCATGAAAAGACTAAGTGAATGTTTGTTTTTATGGGCTTTGGGCGGCTGTCTGTACTATGGCTTTGAAATGGTTTTTCGCGGCTATTCCCACTGGTCCATGTTTGTATTAGGGGGAATCTGCCTGGTGTTCTTCTGGGCGCAGGGACATATACTGCAGTGGAACGATCCTTTATGGGTACAGGTGGGACGCTGCGTGATATTTGTGACTGCCTGTGAGTTTATCACCGGCATTATCGTTAACAAATGGTTTCGCTGGGCGGTATGGGATTATTCCGATCAGCCCTTCAATATTTTCGGTCAAATCTGCTTACCGTTTATGATTATTTTTTCTGGTTTGTGCGTACTCGGCATTTTCTTAAGCGGCTATATTATCCATTGGATTTATCAGGAACCAAAGCCCAGATATTATGTAATCTGGAAAGATTAGACTTTCATATCCAATTGGAAAATGTTATAATAATCCTTGGATTATTACGAAAGAAGAGGATATATATTTTGGAAGTAAATGTCGCACAATTAACACCTATGATGCAGCAATATATGGAAACAAAAAAAGAATACAGCGACTGTATCCTGTTTTACCGGCTCGGTGATTTTTATGAGATGTTTTTTGATGATGCCCTGACCGTTACGAAGGAACTGGACATTACGCTTACTGGGAAAAGCTGCGGCCTTAGCGAACGCGCTCCGATGTGCGGTGTCCCTTATCATTCCCTCGACGGTTATCTCAACCGGCTGGTTTCTAAAGGCTACAAAGTAGCTATCTGTGAGCAGATGGAAGATGCTAAAGAGAGCAAGGGTCTGGTGAAACGTGAAGTAGTGCGGATCGTAACCCCGGGAACTACTTTGGATATGCAGGCGCTTGACGAGAGCAAGAATAATTATGTCATGTGCATCGTCTATATCGCCGACCGTTATGGTGTTTCAGTGGCCGATGTTACTACCGGTGATTACTTTGTGACCGAGCTGGATGACAGTCAGAAATTAACTGATGAAATCTATAAGTTTGCACCGTCAGAGATCATCTGCAACGAATCATTTTTCATGAGCGGTGTTGATCTGGATACCTTAAAAGACAAGTTGAATATTACTGTTTATTCTCTGGAAACCTGGCAATTCGACGACGAACTCTGTCAGCGGACCCTTCTGGAACATTTCCGCGCCAGTTCACTGGAGGGGATCGGTGTTGGCGATTATGACTGCGGTGTCATTGCGGCCGGTGCTCTGCTGGGCTATCTGAAGGAAACCCAGAAGACCACCCTGTCTCATTTTACCAAACTGACCAGTTATGTCAATGGCAATTATATGATTCTCGACAGCGCTTCCAGACGCAATCTGGAACTATGTGAAACCTTGCGGGAAAAGCGGAAAAAGGGATCACTTTTATGGGTATTGGATAAAACCAGGACAGCCATGGGGGCCCGGACCCTGAGAAAATACGTCGAACAGCCGCTGACCGCTAAAACAACCATCAATCAGCGTCTTGACGCAGTAGAAGAGTTGAAGGATCAGGCCATTGCCCGGGAAGAGATCCGGGAGTATCTGACTCCGGTCTACGACCTGGAACGCTTAATGAGCAAGATTGTCTATCAGTCAGCAAATCCGCGGGATATGATCGCATTCCAAAGATCACTGTCGATGTTGCCGCACATAAAGTATATTTTGGGTGATATGAATACAGCATTACTAAAGCATCTCCGTGAACAGCTTGACGGTCTGGAAGATCTGAATGCCCTGATCGAACGGGCGATTATCGAGGAACCGCCAATTGCGATGAAAGAGGGCGGAATTATTAAAGACGGTTATAACGAAGAAGTCGACCGCCTTCGTAATGCCAAAACCGAGGGTAAGAACTGGCTGGCCGAACTGGAGATTAAAGAGCGGGATAAGACCGGCATCAAGAACCTTAAAGTGCGGTTCAACAAAGTCTTTGGCTATTATCTGGAAGTGACCAATTCTTTTAAGAACATGGTACCTGATTATTATACCCGCAAACAGACCCTTGCCAACGCAGAACGCTATATTATCCCTGAACTTAAGGAGTTAGAGGATACAATTCTGGGGGCGGAGGACAAGCTCTGTGCTCTGGAATACGAATTATACTACGAAGTCCGGGATCAGACTGCCGCCGAGGTGCTACGGATCCAGAATACTGCTAAGGCGGTTGCCGACATTGATGTCCTGGCATCGCTGGCTTTTGTGGCCGAACGGAATCATTACGTGCGCCCGGAGATTAACGAAAAGGGCAACATCAATATCCACGGGGGACGGCATCCGGTTGTTGAGAAGATGATACCCAACGACATGTTTATCGCCAATGATACATATTTAGATGACAAGAATAACCGTGTATCTATCATCACCGGCCCTAATATGGCCGGAAAATCCACTTACATGCGTCAGGCCGCGTTAATCGTGCTGATGGCTCAGGTCGGTTCATTCGTACCGGCAGAAAGCGCAGATATAGGCCTCGTCGACCGGATCTTTACCCGAGTCGGTGCTTCTGATGATCTGGCTTCTGGACATAGTACTTTTATGGTGGAAATGACCGAAGTGGCGGGTATATTACGGAACGCAACCGACCGAAGTCTGCTGATCCTTGATGAAATCGGCCGGGGTACCAGTACTTTTGATGGCCTCAGCATCGCCTGGGCGGTCATCGAACATATCAGCAATAAAAAGCTCCTCGGCGCTAAGACCTTATTTGCTACCCACTACCATGAACTAACCGAGCTGGAGGGAAAAATCGACAGCGTCAATAACTACTGTATCGCAGTCAAGGAGAAGGGCGATGATATCGTCTTTCTGCGCAAGATCGTGAAGGGCGGTGCCGATAAGAGCTACGGGATTCAGGTGGCTAAACTGGCCGGCGTTCCTGACACAGTTATCGAGCGGGCCAGGGAAATTGTCGAAGAGCTGAGCAATGCCGATATTACCACCAGAGTAAAAGACATCGCCTTAAATAAAAATAATCTGAAACCAAAAGTAACGCGTATGGATGATGTAGACCTTTCCCAGCTGTCGTTATTTGACACGGTGAAAGATGATGATGTCCTGACCGAACTAAAAGATCTTGACCTCGGCCATATGACGCCCATCGATGCTTTGAATACTCTGCATCAACTGCAGAACAAATTAAAAAACAGATGGTAATACGTACCGATAAAGGAGGAGCTTATGCCTATTCAAGTCCTTGATCAGGTTACAATCGATAAAATTGCCGCCGGTGAAGTGGTCGAACGGCCGGCTTCAATTGTCAAAGAATTAGTTGAGAATGCAATTGATGCCCAGGCTACGGCTATTACGGTGGAAATTAAAGAGGGCGGCATCGCCCTGATCCGGGTTGCCGATAATGGCAGCGGAATTGTACATGCAGAAGTGCCGTCTGCATTTCTGCGGCATTCAACCAGTAAGATCTGCAGCGCAGAAGATCTGACTTATGTAAAATCACTGGGCTTCCGCGGAGAAGCGCTGTCCAGTATCGCCGCCATCGCGATGGTCGAACTGATCACGAAAACAAAAGACTCTGATTTCGGCAGCAAATTCCGCGTCGAAGGCGGCGTGGAGAAGCTTTATGAAGAAACCAGTGCCCCAAATGGAACCACCTTTCTGGTGCACCAGATTTTTTATAATACCCCCGCCCGCCGGAAGTTTCTCAAGACACCGATGACCGAGGCCAGCCATATTAATGAGCTTTTGATCCGGATGGCATTATCCCATCCGAAAATATCATTCCAGTTCATCAATAATGGTCAGACCAGACTTCATACCTCTGGCAATGGCAAACTAAAAGATGTGATCTATCATATTTACGGCCGGGAAGTGGCCAACAGCCTGCTGACACTGGATTATGAGCGAAAGGACCTGAGCGTTACCGGTTTCCTCGGCGAGCCGTCCATTTCCCGAGGCAACCGCAATTATGAGAATTATTTTATCAACGGCCGATATGTCCGCAGCAATATGATAGCCAAAGCGATTGAAGATGCATATAAAGATTTCACCATGCAGCATCGGTATCCCTTTGTGGTCCTTCATTTTTCCATCGACGGCGGGCAGATTGATGTCAATGTCCATCCGACCAAGATGGAACTGCGGTTCAGCAATCAGCAGGCGGTCTACAATGGCGTCTATGAAGCCATTTATAACAGTCTTCACAAAAAGGAGATGATCCCGGAAGTACCAATTCCGGAACCGCCCAGAGCAGAATATACCATGCCGGTACCGGAAAATGCAGTGCCGGAAAATCCGGTACAGCCGGAACCAAAAGACGCACCTAATGATTTGGATTATTTTATGGCGCGGATGAAGGAACGGGTCAATGCCTATCATGGACCTAAGTCCCAGCCCGAAGCAGCTGTGCCGCCAGCGGCTGCGGTCCAGCCGCATATGATAAAAGAAGAGAGTACTTACCAGCCGGCAGAACTGTCCGTCAAAGAAGAACAGATCAGTTTTCTTGATAATGAGCAGTTCTTAAAAGACGGGCCGGCAGAGTATACTTTGATCGGCCAGGTATTTGATACCTACTGGCTGGTCCAGTTAAAGGATCAGCTCTATATCATCGACCAGCATGCGGCACATGAGCGGGTATTGTACGAAAAGACCCTTGCAGGCATGAAAACACGGGAGTATACTTCACAATATATAACCCCGCCGATTGTGCTTGATCTGTCGATGCAGGAAGCAGGACTGCTGCAGGAACATATGGACCATTTTACCCGGATCGGCTTTGAGATTGAAAGTTTCGGCGGTGATTCCTATGTCATCCGGGCCATTCCGGATAATCTCTTCGGCATTGCCAAAAAAGAAATCTTCATTGAAATGCTGGACAATCTTGCCGATGTAATTTCTTCGGTCAAAGAGCCTGACATCATTGACGAAAAGATTGCTTCGTTATCCTGCAAAGCGGCTGTAAAAGGGAACTCCCGGCTGTCAGCCGGCGAAATCGACGCCCTGATCGGCGATCTTCTCAAGTTGGAAAATCCCTATCATTGTCCGCATGGCCGACCGGTCATTATTTCGATGAGTAAGCGGGAAATGGAAAAGAAATTCAAACGGATTGTATAATAACAGGAGTATTTATGAAAAAACCACTTGTCATCCTGACCGGCCCTACGGCAGTTGGAAAGAGTGCTGCCTCTATTGAGCTGGCAAAGAGAATCGGCGGAGAGATTATTTCCGCCGATTCAATTCAGGTATATAAACATATGGACATTGGTTCCGCTAAGATCAGCCATCCGGAAATGGCCGGAGTGAATCATCATCTGATCGATATTCTTGATCCTGCGGAAGAATTCCATGTCGCTAAATTCCAACAGCTGGCTAAAGCCGCGCTTGATCAGATTTATGCCGCCGGGCATATTCCCATTATCGTCGGCGGGACCGGTTTTTATATCCGGGCGCTGCTTTATGATACCGATTTCATGGAAGCTCAGGAAGACACCGCTTACCGTCATGAACTGACCTCTATCGCCCGGGAGCAGGGAGCTGAATTTCTGCACCGTCAGTTAAGAGAAACCGATCCTTTCTCTGCCGATGTCATTCACCCCAACAATGTCAAGCGGGTCATCCGGGCGCTGGAGTTTTATCACCAGACCGGAACTAGAATATCCGATCACAATCAGAGAGAACGGCGCCGGCAATCTCCTTATAACTTTGCTTATTTTGTTTTGAATGATGACCGGACAAAATTGTATCGCCAGATTGATGCCAGAGTGGATCAAATGCTGGAACTGGGTCTGGTTGAAGAAGTCGAACAATTGAAACAGATGGGCTATGACCGCCGCCTGGTGTCTATGCAGGGACTTGGTTACAAAGAGATTTATGGTTACCTGGACGGTGATTATACGCTGGCAGAAGCAGTATATCTGATGAAGCGTGATTCCCGGCATTTTGCCAAGCGGCAGATCACCTGGTTTAAACGGGAATCGGAGGTGATTTGGGTGGACAAAGAGCGCTTTCAATACGACGGACAGCTCATACAGGATTTTATAATTGATATCTTAAAAGAAAGGACTATCATTTAATGTTGGAAACAGAAAAAATGTATCAGGAAATAGGTGTTTCCGATGTGGTTTATCAGTTCGGCCAAATCATTGAAGAATCATTAAAACCGTGCTTTGAAGATATTCAAAAAACTGCTGAGCATAATCAGCTCAAGGTCATCCGAGCGATGCAGAAATGCCGCGTAAACGAAACCTGTTTTCATTATGCCAGCGGATATGGTTATAACGATCAGGGCCGCGATACTTTAGAAGCCGTATATTCGGAAGTGTTTCATACTGAAGCCGCTCTGGTGCGGCCCCAGATCACCTGCGGCACCCATGCGCTGTCTCTGGCCCTGGCCGCTAACCTGCGTCCGGGAGACGAACTGCTGTCACCGGCAGGAAAGCCTTATGATACATTAGAAGAAGTCATCGGTATCCGTCCTTCCCGCGGATCTTTGGCAGAATATCAGATTACCTACCGTCAAGTTGATTTAACCGCTAGTGGTACGTTTGATTATCAGGCCATTGAACAGGCTTTGAACAATAGAACAAAGATGGTGACTATCCAGCGTTCCAAAGGATACCAGACCCGTCCTTCATTTTCGGTTGAGCAGATCGGAGAACTGATTCAATTTATCAAAAGCCGGAGACCGGATGTGATCTGCATGGTTGACAACTGCTATGGTGAATTTGTTGAAACCCGTGAGCCCAGCGATGTTGGTGCCGACATGGTGGTCGGTTCGCTGATCAAAAATCCCGGCGGCGGACTGGCGCCGATCGGCGGATACATCGCCGGCCGGAATAATTTGATCGAAGCCTGCGCATACCGGTTGACCGCACCGGGACTTGGCAAAGAGGTAGGGGCGTCCCTGGGGGTCATGCAGTCCTTTTATCAGGGGCTGTTTCTGGCTCCGACGGTAGTCAGCGGTGCCCTCAGGGGCGCTATATTTGCAGCTAATATCTATGAAAAGCTCGGTTTCAAAGTTGTCCCAAACAGCAGTGAAAGCCGGCATGATATTATCCAGGCCGTGGAATTCGGCATGCCGGAGGCGGTCATCGCTTTCTGTCAGGGTATTCAGCAGGCAGCTCCTGTAGATAGCTATGTTACACCGGAGCCGTGGGCGATGCCGGGCTATGACAGCGATGTCATAATGGCGGCCGGTGCGTTTGTGCAGGGGTCTTCCATCGAATTAAGTGCCGATGGCCCCATCAAACCGCCTTATGCCGTCTACTTCCAAGGCGGCCTGACCTGGGAACATGCAAAACTGGGAATCTTAATGTCTCTGCAGAAGTTAGTGGAAAAAGGAATTGTAAAACTATGAGGACAATATTGATCATTGGCGCCGGTCCCGCCGGGATGATGGCCGCCATTACAGCCCGGCGAAACGGAGCGGAAGTAATTCTGATCGAACGCAATGCCCGGGTCGGTAAGAAGATTTTATCCACCGGCAACGGCCGGTGTAATTTTACCAATATCGCTCAGGAACCGATTTTCTATCATTCGGATGAGGAACTGTTTCCCTGGCAGGTAATCGAACAGTTTGACGTTCAAAAGACGATTCGTTTCTTTTCTGAACTGGGGATTTATTCCCGCAGCCGGGGCGGCTATATGTATCCTTATTCGGATCAGGCTTCAGCCATATTGGACGTACTGCGCCATGAACTTACACGCCTTAATATTCAAGTTAAGTCAGAAGGCATAATCCAGGAAGTCGGAAGGCAAAACGACCAATTCTTTGTTAAAACGTTATCTGCACGTTATCAAGGTGACCGGCTGATCATTGCAACCGGCAGCAAAGCCGCACCCAAGACCGGCTCTGACGGCAGCGGTTATCAATACGCCGAACAGTTTGGTCATAGCATCATTCCGGTAGTTCCGGCGCTGGTCCAGCTTCGCTGCGCCGAAAAGGAGTACGCGCAGTTAGCCGGCATCCGGGTGCAGGGAAAAGTAAGCCTTTATGCCGACGGTGATTTTCAGGCGGCGGACAGCGGCGAGATACAGCTTACCAATTATGGCATCTCCGGGATTCCCGTTTTTCAGGTGAGCCGTTTTGCCGCCAAAGCTATAAAGGCTGATAAATCAGTATCGGCAGTCCTTGATTTCATGCCGGATTTCAGCGCTCAGAACTTCCGTAGTTTTTTGGAAAACCGGATTAAAAATAACGGTGACAAGGCTGTCGACAATTTCTTTACCGGGCTGTTTCACAAAAAGCTTATCCAGGTGTTGTTGAAAAAATCCGGTATTGTCCCGCAAAAAATAGCAGAAGAGCTGTTAGAAAATGAACTGCAGACACTGTGCAGCAACATTAAACACTACCAGACGGAAATTATCGCTGCCAATTCATTTGATCAGGCGCAGGTCTGCGCCGGTGGTGTAAATGCAGCCGAATTAAATCCGCAGACACTAGAGTCATCCGTCCTCCCGGGCCTTCATTTTGCCGGCGAGGTCATCGATGTAGATGGAATCTGCGGCGGCTATAATCTACAGTGGGCCTGGTCCAGCGGATACACGGCCGGAAAAGGAGCAGCACTATGATTCGGATCAATCAGGTTAAACTAAAACCAGATCATACGAAGGAGGAGCTTGAAACAAAGCTCCTTAGCTTATTGCGGATAAAGGCTGATGACTTGCTTACCTGGAAGATTCGAAAACAGTCTGTCGATGCCCGCAGGAAGCCCAATATCTTTTACATCTATACCATTGATGCCAATGTCCGGAACGAGGCGGCACTGCAAAAACGGGTCAGATCCGATCAGAATCTTTCCTTTGTAAAGGAAATCCCTTATCAGTTTCCGGCCTCCGGCAAACAAATATTGAAGAAACGACCGGTTATTATCGGCAGCGGTCCGGCCGGTCTGTTCTGCGCATATATGCTGGCCAGGAACGGCTATCGGCCGCTGCTGATCGAACGCGGCGCGCCGGTTGAAGAGCGCCAGCGTGACGTTGAAGCGTTCTGGGCCACCGGTGTTTTAAACCCTGAATCCAATGTCCAGTTCGGGGAAGGCGGAGCCGGGACATTTTCCGACGGTAAGCTCAACACTCTGGTTAAGGATACCTGTGGCCGGAACCGCAAAGTGCTGGAAATTTTCGTTGTCCACGGCGCTCCGAAAGAAATTTTATATGTCAACCGGCCGCATGTCGGCACCGAACTGCTGACCGCAGTAGTAAGAGACATGCGGGAAGAAATTATCGCAATGGGCGGGGAAGTGCGTTTTCATACTAAGCTCACCGGTATTACAACCACCGGCGGACGTTTGAAGAATCTGATCCTGAATGAAACTGAGGTGGTAGAGACCGATGCCGCAGTGCTGGCGCTGGGCCACAGTGCCAGAGATACATTTGAAATGTTATGGCAAAGCGGTCTTAATATGGAATCCAAATCATTTGCAGTCGGTGTCCGGATCGAACATCCGCAGAAAATGATCGACCGGGCTCAATACGGACAGACCTCTAATCCGCTCCCGGCAGCGTCTTATAAACTGACGGCCAAATTGAAAAACGGCAGGGGGGCATATACCTTCTGCATGTGTCCGGGAGGATACGTGGTAAATGCCTCCTCCGAGGAAGGCGCTTTGGCCGTAAACGGTATGAGTTATCACGCCAGAAGCGGCAAAAATGCCAACAGCGCCGTGGTCATTACGGTTACTCCGGATGATTATGGAACCGGTCATCCTCTGGCCGGTGTCGAATTTCAGCGGCAATTGGAGCAAAAAGCCTTTTGTGCAGGCAAAGGCCGGATTCCGGTGCAGTTATTTGGAGATTTTTGCAGCAACAAAATCACCGGACGGATTGGCGATGTTTCTCCCAACACGAAGGGGGAGTATGCCTTTGCCAATTTAAGGGCGGTATTTCCAGCGGTAATTTCCGCCTCTCTGGAAGAAGGTATTAAAAAATTTAACGACAGACTTCACGGCTTTTCGAGTGAAAATGCTGTCCTTTCCGGAGTGGAGAGCAGAACGTCTTCTCCCATCCGGATTCCGCGTGACGAAAATCTCATTTCAACCATCGCCGGAATCTACCCCTGCGGGGAAGGTGCGGGCTATGCCGGAGGGATTACCTCAGCTGCGATGGATGGATTAAAAGCAGCCGAAGCTATCGCCGAAAAATATCGAAAATTCGACTAATTGCGCACTTTTTAAGAAAAAATTAATAGGAGAAATGCCTATACACATTTTCGGAAATATGATAAAATAGATAGAGTTTGTGGATAGGTAATAAGAGGAGGCATGTAAATGCGAGGAACAGGAAGTAAAAACAGCTGGGCACTATTCTTGATGATTTTGTGCGGTATTGTCATCGGCGGTTTCGTTGGAATGCTTGCCAACGGTGTGCCGGCCTTAAGTTGGCTGGGATACGGACAGACATTCGGTCTCGACGATCCGATCATATTGAATCTGGGTATCCTGGTATTGACTTTTGGGCTTTCGATCAAGATTTCCATCGCCAGTATCATCGGTGTGATCATAGCTATTATTATTTATCGTTTCTTATAAACAAGTATATGTAAGTCTACATAAAAAGATGAATAAAAACCAGACCATCAAAGCAATGTATTCCGATGAACGACCCTATGAGAAATGCGAGCGCTTCGGTGCTGAGCGCCTGACCGATGCCGAACTGGTAGCGGTCATCTTAAGAACCGGAACCAAAGGGATCAACTCCCTGGAACTTGCTGGCCGCATATTACATAGTCAGACTCCGGAACAGGGGATTTTAAATCTGCATCACTGGTCCAGGGAACAGCTTATGAAACTGACTGGCGTCGGGCGTGTAAAAGCCCTACAGATACTTTGCCTTTCAGAACTTGCTAAACGCATGTCAAAAGCGTCGGGAAATGTAAGTTTATGCTTTAACAATCCGGCATCCATTGCTGAATATTACATGGAAGATATGCGCCACAGACAACAGGAACACATGAAGCTTTTGATGCTTAATACGAAAACGAGACTACTCGGAGAAACCGAAATTTCTAAAGGCACGGTCAATGCCTCATTAATCTCTCCAAGAGAGTTATTTATAGAAGCTCTGCAGAAAAACGCCGTTTCGATCATTCTGATGCACAATCATCCGAGCGGCGATCCCAATCCCAGCAAAGAGGATATTCTGATCACCAAACGTATAAAATCAGCCGGTGATCTGATCGGCATTCAGCTGCTTGATCATATCATTATCGGTAATAATTGCTATGTCAGTTTTACCCAGGATGGGCTGCTCGGCAATTGAAAGGACACAGTGATAAAATGGCGAGGAACATATACGGCCTCGATCTCGGAACCTACGAGATCAAGGTCTTTGATAAAAAGAAGAAAATAATCTGGCGCGAGAAAAATGCAATTGCAATCCGGGATGAAAAGTATATTTTTTCGGTCGGTGACGAAGCCTATGAAATGTATGAAAAGACCCCTGATAATATTCAGGTGGTTTTTCCCATGAAAGAAGGAGTTATTTCACGGTTTGACGATATGCAGTATCTATTGCAGAATCTACTGCACAAGGATCACCGCTTTGCCCGGGGATCAGAATATCTGGTCGCCGTTCCCACCGATGTGACCGAAGTTGAGAAGAAGGCTTTCTTTGATCTGGTCATGCATTCAATGGCGAAAGCCAAGGAAGTAAATATCGTCGAACGGGCTATTGCAGATGCTGTCGGAATGGGGCTGGATGTTAAGAATTCCAAAGGTATATTTATTGTTAATTTCGGCGGTGAGACCACCGAACTTTCGGTGGTGACAATGGGTGGGATGGTCCTTAATAAAATGGTTAAGATCGGGGGCATCAAAATCGATCACTCAATCATCAATCTTATCCGCCAGCATTATGATTTTCTGATCGGCCGCTTAACGGCCGAAAGCCTGCGTTTGGAATGCAGTCTGTATAAAAGTGAAAGTGATCTGATTGGGAAGAGCGTCGCCGGCCGTGATCTGGCAACCGGGGTACCGCAGTTAAAAGAGATTCCATTGGCGATCGTTAAATTGGCCCTGGTTGATCCGTTAGATCAGTGCATTCATGAAATCCGCTCAATGCTGGAACGGACGCCGCCGGAAGTACTGGCAGCGATCCAGCAGAATGGCATCTTTATTACCGGTGGTTTTTCCCGGCTGAAAGGCTTAGCCGCCTATCTCGAGATTAAGACCGGTATTCCTGTCCAGCGGGCCAGGGCTGCTGATATCAATACCGTTGTCGGTCTGGAGCAGATTATCTCTTCCTCTGACCTCAAGGGGCTCACATATTCAATGTTAGACAAAAATTATAGGTGGTTAAAATAAATGAAAGCAAAAAACCAGAATTCATTTTCGAGTAAACATTGGTTAATCATTATGATGACGATCGGCGTTATTCTGCTGGTTCTGTCATATGTTGCCGAGCGGTCGGAGACCAGCGGGGCCCGCGGACCATTAAGCGCGGTGGCTGATTATACGATTGTTCCGATGCAGAAGGGACTGAATAAAATCGGCATGTGGATGAGTGACTTCACAAAGAACTTCGCCACTATGCAGGAAATCCTCAAAGAAAACGAAGAACTAAAAGAAGAAAATGATAACCTGGTCATTGAGAACAATCAATTACAGCAAAAAGCAGTTGAACTGGAACGGTTCTATGAATTATATAAAATGGATGAACAGACGGCTGATTATGAAAAGGTCGGTGCCCGGGTCATTGCCAGTGATACCAGTAACTGGTTTACCATATTCACAATTGATAAGGGCAGTAATGACGGCCTGCGGGTCGATATGAATGTAATGGCCGGCAAAGGCCTGGTAGGTATCATCACCCAGGTTGGACCAACTTCCTCAACCGTCCGGACCATTATTGATGATTCCACCAATGTCAGCGCTATGATGCTTACCACTTTTGACAAATGTGTCGTAACCGGTGACCTGGAACTGATAAACAGCGGCTGTATACGCTTTAGCCAGCTGGCAAATAATGACAACCAAATTCCGGTCGGCGAGCAGGTAATAACATCTAATATCAGTAACAAATACCTCCAGGGTCTGCTGATTGGGCATGTGAAGGAAGTTACCGTTGAATCCAATAATCTGACCCGCTCCGGATATATTATCCCGGCAGTGGATTTCCGGGAGCTGCAGGAGGTTCTGGTCATTACGACCACCAAACAGGATATTATTGATAAAAAGGGTGGATCAATCGACAATACTGCCGAATAGGAAGGAAGCATGCGATGAAGGGTTTGAAGAGAAAAATCATATATGCAGTCATGATCATTGTCGGATTTTTAATGGAAAGTATGTTTTTCCCCCATATTGCACTGGCTTCCACTACACCGAATCTGATGCTGATCATAACCGCTTCGATCGGATTTATGCGCGGCAAGCAGGAAGGACTGTTTATCGGATTTTTCTGCGGTTTGCTGCTGGATATATTCTTCGGTGATTACATTGGCCTCTATGCAATTTTGTATATGCTGGTCGGTTATTGTAATGGTTTTTTCAAGCGGTTATTTTATGATGATGATATTAAACTGCCGCTTGCGCTGATCGCCGGCAGCGATTTCTTATATGGCTTAGCCGCTTATTTTCTATTGTTTTTATTGAATGGTGATTTTCGTTTTGCTTATTACCTGAAGAGCATTATCATACCGGAAATGCTTTATACAATCCTCATAACAATAATCTTTTATTATATTATTTTGCGTGTAAACCAGAAACTCGAGGCTGAAGAACAAAGGAGTGCGAGTAAATTTGTATAATTTTTTAGAACGCGTCAAGACAATATTTATTTCCATGATCCAATCCCGCTTATTTGTGGTCTCAGTCGCATTCTGTGTATTGTTTGCGATTTTGATCCAGCGCGTATTTGTACTTCAGATTGTCAACGGTCAGGATTATCTGGATGATTATAAACTGAAGATTCAAAAGACCAAAGAAGTACAGGGCACCAGAGGCCGGATTTTAGACCGTAACGGAAATATTCTGGCTGATAACATGCTGGCATATTCAGTGACGATAGAAGATAATGGTGAATATGATGAGCGCTCGGAAAAGAATGAAGTATTAAATGATACAGTCCGAAGGGTGATTGATATTGTTGAGAAAAACGGTGATATGATCAGTAACAAATTTGATATATACGTAAATGACAGCGATGAATATGAATATGTTTCAGAAGGTACCAAGCGGCTGCGTTTTCTGGCTGATGTGTTTGGCCTAAAGACCATTGATAATTTGGGCGACAAGGCTGATTATACCGCCGACCAGTTGATGGAATACCTCTGTACCAATAAGACATATGGCTATGGCATTGATCAGGAAGATTTCTCCAAAGCAGAAGTCTTGAAGATCGTAACGATCAGGTATGCCGTTGGCCTTAACAGTTATCAAAAATATCTTGAGACGACTATTGCCTCTGATGTTTCCGAAGTGACCGTCGCAGAAATTATGGAAAATCTTGATTCGCTTCAAGGTGTAAATATCAAGGAAGATTCTGTCCGGAAATATTATAATAGTGAATATTTTGCCTCGATTATCGGGTATACCGGTCCGATATCTCAGGAAGATTATGATGCTCTTGACATAGACGTGAAAGATTCTTATTCCCTTGCCGATACCGTCGGCAAAGCCGGTATCGAAAAGGCTATGGATCAGGACCTGCAGGGTGAAAAGGGCAGTGTAAAACTATATGTTGATAATGTCGGAAAGGTCATTGATACCGAAGAAGGCCAGGATCCTCAGGCTGGAAACGACATTCATTTAACACTTGATGCAGACTTGCAGATTGCCGCATATAATATTCTGGAAGAAAAATTGGCGGGTATTCTGCTCAGCAAGATTGTTAATTCCCTTACGTTCAACCGGACAGCCGTAAATAAGAGTAACGATGTTCGGATTCCGATCGGTGATGTATACAATGCCTTTTTTTCCAACGATATTATTGATACCGGTTCGTTTGAAGAAAGCGATGCCGGCGAAACCGAAGAAGCAGTAAATACCGTCTATCTGAGCGTACTGGATAATGTGCTGTCCAACGTCGTCAATACGGTTGCTGCCACCGATGGACAGGCCTTTAATGATCTTTCTCCGGAAATGCAGGACTATTTGAACTATATTGTCAATACTTACCTGACATCACAGACCGGTGTCATTATAGAAGAATCACTGGATACAGCTGATGAAACTTATACAGTCTGGAAAGAGGGGGAGATCAGCGTCTATGAATATATTAATTATGCGATCTCGCAGAATTGGGTAGATAGCTCGGCAGTAAAAGATTATATCCCGGAAGATAGCAAGTATTCTGATATGAATGAAGTTTATCAGGGCATTCTCGGCTATATGAATGAAAAGCTGCGAACTAATAGTGACTTTAAAAAGCTGATCTACAAATATATGATCCGCAACCAGAATATCACCGGTACTCAGGTATGTCTGATACTATACGAGCAGGAAATCCTGAAATATGATGAAACACAGTATCAGAATTTAAAAGCAAAAGCAGTAACCGCATATGATTTCATCCGCGGAAAAATCGAAACCCTGGATATTACGCCCGGACAGCTAGGGCTGGAGCCGTGTACCGGATCATTTGTCATGACCGATGTAAACACTGGACAGGTATTGGCCTGCGTATCATATCCCGGATATGATACCAACCAGTTGGCTAATTCATCCGATTCTGCCTACTATGCAAAATTATTAAACACCAGCTCAAAGCCACTTTATAATAAAGCTACCCAGGAGAAGACCGCGCCGGGATCAACCTATAAACCACTGACAGCCGTTGCCGGTCTGACCGAAGGAGTAATATCCACCGATACGGCGATCAACTGTACCGGTGTTTACCAGAAGGTTACTCCCAATCCGAAATGCTGGATATCTCCGGGTTCACATGGATGGCTGACCATCCAGAGTGCCATTCAGCATTCTTGTAACGATTATTTCTACGAAGTGGGATACCGGCTGGGGCTGAGTGAGAACGCCATAGCCAGCGCTACTGCCGACAGCCGGGAAGACAACAGCACCGAGAAATACTTCTCCAATGAACGGGGGCTGAATGTGCTGGCCGAATACGCTGCTCAATTTGGCCTGAATGAGACTTCCGGTGTTGAGATCATTGAATCGGAAGGGAAGACATCTGATACTGATTCGGTCCGTTCAGCGATTGGTCAAGGCACAAACAACTATACGACCGCACAACTCGCTCGTTATATAACGACGGTTGCAAATAAAGGCACCTTATACAATCTGACACTCCTTGATAAACTGGAGGATGTTGATGGTAATATCGTCAAGGAGTACGAACCGGAGGTATCCGGAACTCTGGATAATGTATCTGATTCCACATGGAATGCTGTTCACAATGGCATGCGTGCGGTAGTCTCCTCCAGCAATACGTACAACAGTGTAACTTCAAGTGGTTTTTCCTTTTCCGGGAAAACCGGCACCGCACAACAGAGCAAGACCCATCCAGATCACGCCTTGTTTGTCGGATTTGCACCGAGCGATTCACCGGAGGTAGCATTCTCCTGCCGGATCGCAAACGGCTACAGCTCACAGTATGCAGCCGAAGTTGGTCGGGATGTTGTGAGATATAAATATGATTTGGCAGGCCGCGATGATATTGTTACCGGTCAGGCCGCCAATGTTTCCGAAAATGTTGTTTCGGGCGATTAGTACTAAGAAAGGGTGAATCAGGTGCGCAACCTTGTGGTAATCAAAAGCAGCAAATACGGAGTGACTATTCATCTTGATCCCCAGGCACCCTATAAGGAGATGCTGGAAGAAATCGAGACCAAATTCAAAGATGGTTCCCGTTTCTTCGACGGATCAACGGTGGCCATCACATTTGAAGGCCGTGTTCTTACGAAAGCGCAGGAGCGGGAGATTATTGACATTATCTCTTCTTCCGCTGATATTCACATTACTTGTATTATTGATAACAATATGCAAACTGAGAAAAAATACCGGGATATCGTTTCGGAAAGCCTGGATGATCTGGATCGTCAGCACGATGGCCGGTTTTATCGCGGAACACTTAAGAAAAAGCAGGTATTGGAGGCTGAAACCAGTGTCATCATTATCGGTGATGTAGAAGCAGGTGCAGTCGTGATCTCAAAAGGCAATGTAATTGTTCTCGGAACTATCAGAGGAACGGTGCATGCCGGAGCCGCCGGTCGCAGGGAAGCGTTCATATCCGCCCTGGCGATTCGATCAAGAAGACTAAAGATAGGCGAAAAGGGGATACCCCAGCGTGTCGTTGCAGAGTATGAAGATTTCATGTCCCCCAGCCCCAAAATTGCAAAATTAGATGGCACGAGTATCTATATTGATTCATTAGTCAATTAGAACGAATTGTAGGAGGAAACAAAATGGGTGAAGTTATTGTAATTACATCAGGAAAAGGCGGCGTTGGAAAGACAACGACCACTGCAAATATCGGTGCCGGTCTGGCCCAGATGGGCAAGAAAATTATCGTCATTGATACCGACTTAGGACTTAGGAATCTGGATGTCGTTATGGGACTGGAGAATCGTATTGTCTATAATCTGGTGGATGTTATAGAGGGAAACTGCCGGCTGAAACAAGCCTTGATTCAGGACAAACGCTACAGTGATCTATATTTGCTCCCATCGGCGCAGACTAAGGATAAAACGGCCATTGCGCCGGAGCAGATGAAAAAGCTGACCGACGAATTAAAAAGTGATTATGATTATATTATCCTGGACTGTCCCGCCGGTATTGAACAGGGCTTCCAGAATGCTATCGCCGGGGCCGACCGGGCACTAATTGTCACGACACCGGAAGTGTCAGCGATCCGGGATGCTGACCGCATTATCGGGTTATTAAAAGATGCCCGGATTATGCAGCTGGATCTGATTATCAACCGTATTCGGCTGGATATGGTCAGGCGGGGGGATATGATGTCGGTTGAAGATGTGACAGAGATCCTCTCTGTTCCGCTGATCGGAGCCATTCCGGATGACGAGCATATCGTCATTGCTACCAATCAGGGGGAAGCCGTAAGCGGCAGCAGCTACATGGCCGGTCAGGCATATGATAATATCTGCAAGCGCATTACCGGTATGGAAGTCCCATTTATGGACTTAGATCCGGATACCGGATTTTTAGCCAAATTATCCCGTATATTCAAAAAGAACTAAGGGGGAAACAGCATGAGGAAATCATCAGTTCCAATTGCAAAAGATAGATTAAAAACACTCCTGATAACCGATCGTGTAAATTGTAAACCTAATACATATGAACAGATGTCAAAAGAATTATATCAGATCATATCAAAGTATATCGAAGTATCTAAAGATGATTTTGACGTTCATGTAACACATTCTAAAATACAGATAACACTAGTAGGAGAAGAAAATTGAAATTACTGAGTTTTAAGAACAAATATAAACTTAAGGATTATAAATTTGCTCTGGGCATCAGTGTGCTGGCGGTAGCCTGCCTGGGCATCATGGTGATCGGCAGTGCAAAAGAGTCGGTACAGAACCGGCAGATCGCCGGACTTATCCTGGGTGGGACGGCTATGCTGGTCATTTCCCTGATTGACTACGTTTGGCTGCTGCGGTTTTACTGGGCTATTTATGCCCTTAATATCATCTTGCTTTTAGCGGTTGAGTTTTTAGGGACTGATGCCAATAATGCGGTCCGCTGGATCGACCTCGGTTTTTTTAACTTCCAGCCGGCGGAGTTATCCAAAATATTGTTGATTTTATTCTTTGCGAAGTTTATCATGGAACATGAAGATTCATTAAGTGAGTTGAAGACCATACTGAAGGCGGTGATCTTACTGGCACCGTCCCTAATACTAATCATCCGGCAGCCGGACTTGTCGACTACCATCTCAATCGCGTTGGTATTCTGCATTCTGCTTTACGTCGGCGGACTCAGTTATAAGTTTATCGGTACGGTGCTTCTGATCATGATTCCGACAGCAATTATTTTTATCAGTATCGTCGTGCAGCCTAATCAGCCATTTTTAAAAGATTATCAGCAGGAACGTATTCTGGCCTGGCTGCAGCCGGAAAAATACGCCAATGATACCGCTTATCAGCAAACCAACTCGGTGATGGCGATAGGTTCCGGACAGCTGACCGGAAAAGGTCTCAATAATAACACTACGACATCACTGAAAAACGGGAATTATATCCTTGAACCGCAGACTGATTTTATTTTTGCGATCGTAGGAGAGGAATTAGGCTTTATCGGCTGTTGTATTGTTATTGGACTGCTTTTGTTAATTGTGTTAGAATGTATAATTATAGGGGTGAAAGCTCAGGATCTGGCAGGACGGATCATTTGCTGCGGGGTCGCAGCCCAGATAGGTTTTCAGGGTTTTATCAATATTGCTGTGGCGACGGGAATTCTGCCTAACACCGGAATACCGCTGCCTTTTGTCAGCTCTGGATTGACTTCATTGGTAAGCTTATTAATGGGCATTGGATTGGTTTTAAATGTTGGCTTACAGCCAAAGAAATATCAATAATACAAACGAGGTGATAAAATATGAATATAGGATTGATTGCTCATGATTCTAAAAAAACGCTGATGCAGAATTTTTGCATCGCCTACCGGGGCATCTTAAGTAAACACGATTTATACGCTACCGGTACGACCGGGCGCCTGATTGAAGAAGTGACCAACTTAAATATCCACAAATATCTGGCCGGGCATTTAGGCGGTCAGCAGCAGTTAGGAGCGCAGATTGCTCAGAATGAGATTGATGCTCTGATCTACCTGCGTGATCCGAACACACCGAAGCCGCACGAACCGGATGTAAATGATGTGTTCCGCTTATGTGATACGCACAATATCCCCCTGGCGACCAATCTGGCAACCGCGGAGATACTTGCTTTAGCTTTAAATAGAGGAGATTTGGACTGGCGTGAAATGTATAAGTAGAAAATACCGCAGACAATTTTATATCTTCTTTATCATCATCAGTTTTGCCGGTTTTACACTGAGCGGCTGTAAAATGGAATTAATTGAAGTTACTTCGTATGAAACGGCTCATTATAATCAGGGATTGTACCGCGGCGAATTATTTTCGGTCGATTTATGTGTGCCGACTACCGGAGATGCGGCTGATAACCCGGGTATTAATTCGATCACAAGTGCCGGTATGTTTGATCTGACCAATCATGAAGTCGTATATTCCGAGAAGGTTTACGAGATGGTCTATCCGGCCAGCACGACTAAGATTATGACCGCCCTGGTGGCATTGGAGAGCGGAAAGCTCGATGAGCTGGTAACCATCAGTGAGAATGCTGATGCCGGTAAATTTGCAGCCGATGAGGCGACTTGCGGACTGAAATCCGGAGATCAGGTGACCCTTCGTGATCTGCTTTACGCCCTGACCCTTAATTCCGGAAATGACGCAGCGATTGCAATTGCTGAACACGTCGGCGGCAGTGTCCAGGATTTTTGTCAAATGATGAATCAGAAAGCGGCTGAACTGTTGGCAACTCACACCCATTTTTCCAATCCCCATGGATTGCATGATGACGATCATTATACAACAGCGTATGATCTTTACTTAATCTTTAATGCTGCCATTGCACATAGTGAATATCGGGAGATTATTGAGACTGAATCTTATAACATGATTCTGACCGGTGCCGATAATACTGAACGTACCATAAAATGTGAGCCGACCAATCTTTACTCTCTGGGCAAGGCCGCTCAGCCATCCGCCGCAACTGTATTAGGCGGCAAGACCGGAACCACCCGTGAGGCCGGTTATTGTCTGGTGGCATATGATGAAGATGGGACTCAGGCCTCCTATATTTCAATCATTATGGGAGCGGATTCCAAACCGCTGCTTTATAGTAATATGACTTCTTTGATCGAAACAATTGATTCGGAATAAAACAGAGAGGTGTTTTACCTGATCACAGGTAAAAGACCTCTCTGTTTTATATGATATTTATTTAAAACTTTTCACTCGGCCATACAAACTTATCAGATATAAGCCGCACAGACCAACCAATGAATAAACAAGACGGGATACCCATGACAAATTACCAAAAATATAAGCAACCAGGTCAAATTGGAAAATTCCCACCAGCAGCCAGTTTATAGCCCCGATAATAACTAAAGAAAGAGCAGTATTATCAAACCACTTCATTTAAAATGCCTCCTTTGCTTTTTCTAGTGATTATTATTTCCATTAAATGTTTTATTATACTAAAGGTAGCCAAATCATGAAAACAAGACTTTATTATCCCTATTCGGATTTTTTGAAAGATAAATATGGCGAGAAAGTATACAAATTACCGGTCAACCTTCCGATCACCTGTCCAAACCGATTAGACGGTCCGGGCTGTATTTTTTGTGCTGATGCCGGTACCGGCTTTGAAGCAGCCGCTTCTGATGTCAGTGTGCCACGGCAGCTGACCGAAACCAGGAAATTGATCCGCCGCCGCTATAACGCATACAAGTATATCGCTTATCTGCAGAACTATACCAATACCTTTATGCCGCTGAAGCAGTTTAAAACTTATCTGACCGAAGCTGCTCAAACCGAAGATGTTGTGGAGATTGCTGTTTCTACACGGCCTGACTGTATCCGCAGGGATTACCTTGATGCCCTAAGTGAAATTGCTGCCGCATACAATCTTTCCATCACCATTGAACTAGGTCTCCAGACAGCAAACTATCATACCCTGGAAAAAATTCGCCGGGGCCACGGACTGGCCGAATTTATCGACGCCGTTTCACAGATCCGGCAATATGATTTCACCATCTGTACGCATGTGATTTTAAATCTTCCCTGGGATGATCGTCTGGATGTTGTTGAAACCGCGAAGATATTATCCGCTCTGCACGTCGATATAGTTAAGATCCACTCACTTTATATCGCTAAAAACACGATATTGTGTGAAGCTTACAAAAGTGGTACAATATCGGTGTGCTCAAAAGAAGAGTATTTTGAGCGGCTGATTCTTTTTCTTGAGCATCTGCCGCCGGATATGGCTGTCGAACGGTTATTCAGCCGGATTCCGGAAAAAGATGCGGTATTTTGCAACTGGCATACCAGCTGGTGGAAACTAAAAGATGAATTTACCGGAAAAATGTGCACGGAAGGAAGTTATCAGGGAAAACGCTTTGATTATTTAAACGGAAGTGCGCTGCGCAAGTTATGATACAGGAGGATATGGCTAGTGGCATCAGAGAACCAACCAACCAGAATAATTTCATATAAACGCAGGTGGAATATGAATATTGGTGTCCTTCTATTCGGAGTGATCTTCATCTACCTGATCATTACCGTAATCACTTATATTACTGCCGGACATATTACCGTTTATGAAGTTCGTAAAGGCTCAATTCTGAAAGATACGGCTTATACCGGATTTATCGTACGGGAAGAATCGATCATTCATACCAATGACGACGGATATATCAATTTTTATGTATCCGACAAAGAAAAGGTGGGGGTAGGGGCTAACATATTTGCCGTTTCTTCCGACCAGATCGCAACTGATACTGAAGATTCCGGAGAGACCGAAGAGAAATCACTGACCTCCGCTGAACAAAATAGTATCCTGATCAAGACGCAGCAATTTATGGAAAATTACAGCGGCAGCTCATTTACCGATGCTTATACCTTGAAAAGCGATCTGGAAACGATATTATTGAGTAATGAAAGTCAAAACCGGGTAGACCAGCTAAATGCTATGGATGCGTCCAATTTGAAGATTTATCCCACCGGTGTTGATGGTGTTGTTTCCTATACCACCGATGGATATGAGGGAATTGCCATGGAAGAAGTTACCGCAGAAGAACTGCATAAAGTCGATTATAACCAGACCGAATCGGCCAATAATAAGGAAGTGAAAAACGGTGATCCGGCTTACAAACTGGTTACTAATGAAACATGGTCGGTCGTCATCCCACTGGATCAGGATACCGCTGCCGAGCTGGTCGACAAAACGCGTATCAAGGTCCATATTCCAAAAGGAAACCAAACCTTGTGGGCTGATTTTGGCATAACCGAAAACAGTGATATCACCTATGGTTATCTGACCTTTGAAAAATCGATGATTCAATATATCGGCGACCGTTATCTGGATGTTGAACTGATCCAGACGGATCAGTCCGGGCTTAAGATTCCGCAGACAGCAAAGGTGACAAAGTCTTTCTTCGTGATTCCGGAAACCTATCTGACTCTGGGCGGCAACAGCAAAGAAACCGGCGTACTCATAGTTAATCAGGATAGTAATGCGACCATCTTTGCCGCGGCCGAAATCTATTACCGCGACAAAGCTGAAGGGTTGGTCTACCTCGATCCGGAAGCATTTAAGAGCCAGACGGTCCTGGCTAAACCGGATTCGGCGGAAACTCTGATTTTGAGTGAAAAACGCAGTCTGGATGGAGTATACAATGTTAATAAAGGCTATGCTGTCTTTAAGCAAATTGAAATACTCAGCAAAAGTGATGAGTATTATATCATCAAAGAGGGTAATAGCTACAGCTTATCCAACTATGATCACATCGCCCTCGATGGAAGCAGTCTAAGAGAACATGATGTGGTCCATTAATAAAGGAGTTCAGTGATGATCGATATATCATTAGCAAAAGTACAGCAAAATATCCGGACATTTTGCAAAAAAGCAGGGCGCAGCCCGGAAGAAGTGACCTTGATTGCCGTCAGTAAGACTAAGCCGCTCCCACTACTTAACGAAGCATACCGCTGCGGAGTACGTGACTTCGGTGAAAATAAGGTTCAGGAATTGGTTGAAAAGTATGAAGAATTGCCGAAAGATATCCGTTGGCATATGCTCGGCCATCTGCAGCGTAATAAAGTGAAATATATTGTTGACAAAGCCGCATTGATCCATTCGGTTGACTCCATCCGGTTATTAGAAACGATCGAGCAGGAAGCCGAGAAGAAGAAGTGTGCCGTTAATGTGCTGATTCAGGTAAATGTCGCCGAAGAGGATGGTAAATTTGGCATCAAAGCTGATGAACTGGCCTGTTTTCTCGCTAAAACAGATCAATTTCACCATGTAAACGTCAAAGGGTTGATGACAATCGCTCCTTATACCGATAATCCGGAAGACAATCGTGGCTATTTTGCCTGTTTGCAAAAATTATCTGTTGACATAATGCAGAAAAACATTGATAATGGTAATGTGAGTATACTTTCAATGGGTATGTCCGGAGATTATATGGTAGCCATCGAAGAGGGCGCTACTATGATCAGAGTAGGTACCGGAATATTCGGGGAGAGAGAGTATTCTTTATAATATTACTTATTGAACTATTGTTCAATAAGGTATAGAACATAAGATAGGAGTGTAAATTATGGGTGTTTTAGATAAGTTTTTAGATATCATGCGATTGAGCGATGATGAGGATGATGAATACTATGATGGTGATGATTTCTTCGATGATGACGACTATGTCGACGACTACGAGGACAAGCCGAAGAAAAAGAAAGGGAAATCTCATGATGATTATGAGGAAGAAAAAGCACCGAAGCCATCCCGTTCAAATAAAGTTACACCGATGAGACAATCGACAAAGAGAAGCAGCATGGAGGTGTGCGTGATCAAAGCGACCTCTGTTGATGATTCACGTGAGATTACGGAGACCTTATTAGGCAACAGTACTGTAATCCTAAATTTAGAAGGACTGGATCTTGAAGTTGCGCAGCGTATTATCGATTTTACCTCTGGAGCAACCTTTGCAATTGATGGTAATCTTCAGAAGATTTCAAATTACATATTCTTAGTAACGCCTACCAATGTAGATATATCCGGTGATCTTCAAGATCTCCTGTCTACTTCATTTGATGTGCCTTCGGTAAGAACCCGTTTCTAAGGGTATTAGTCATGCAAAAAGAAGAACTGAAACTGCAGAAACGGCTGACAGAATTATCAAGTGTCTCTTATCAGCGGAATATTGCGGTTTTTTCAGATTTTTTAAATTTAAATGAATTAAGTATTCTGCATACTTCACCTAAGAGTATGTTCCCGGTTCCGTACCAGACATACGGTGGTTATGCCTATGCTGAGCGTCAGATGGTTTCTTTCCTGCCTGATGCTCTTTATATGTCTGAATTCGATAACAGCGAAGAAGCATATCCGATATCATTGGTACGCATTACTCCGCTGCAGAAAAAATTCTCAGAACTTCTGACACACAGAGATTATCTGGGTGCTGTTTTAAGCTTAGGAATTGACCGTAGTAAGATTGGCGATATCCTTGTTTTAGAACATGAAGCAGTCATCTTTGTAAAGCAGCAGCTGGCGGGATTTATCACCGACGAATTGGCGCGGATCAGACATACTCCGGTAAGGGGAGAACTTATGATGCCCCGGGATTTCGACTATATCCCTGCCTATCAGGAGATAAAGAGTACCGTTGCTTCAGTGCGCCTTGACAGCTTATTATCCCTTGCTTTTTCTTTATCCCGAAGCAAGATGACAAAATTGATCGAAGGAGCTAAAGTATATGTCAACGGGAAACTGATCACTACCAACAGTTATCAGGTCAAAGATGATGACATCATCTCGGTCAGAGGGATGGGGAAGTTTGCCTACCGCGGCATCGGTTATGCAACCAGAAAAGGCCGTTATTATGTAACGATCCACAAATATATTTAACATCGCTGTTGACAGGTTACGAGCGAGTAGCAAAGCGGATTGCGAGTAACTGTTTTGACTGACACAATTAGAAAGAGGAATACCCCATGGAGCAAAAAAGATCCCCTTTGTTAACAACAATTATTGTACTGATCAGCGTCGTTGCCGGCGTAGTCTTTGATCAGTATACAAAATGGCTGGCAGTACGGCATTTAAAAGATCAAAAACCTTTTATTATTATTGAAGGAGTGTTTTCCCTGCAGTATCTGGAAAATCGCGGTGCCGCTTTTGGCCTCATGCAGAATCAGAGAGCACTGTTTCTTATCGGAGCAGCCATTATAACTCTGCTGATCTTGTATTGTTTTATTAAAATGCCGCACAGTAAACGGTTCATGCCATTATCTATTATTGGTATATGTGTGCTGACCGGTGCTTTTGGGAATTTGATCGATCGGGTGAGACTGGGATATGTTGTCGATTTCTTCTATTTTGAACTGATTGATTTTCCGATTTTTAATGTCGCCGACATCTTTTTGACAGTGTCAGTAAGCATACTTATATTATTAATTTTATTCTATTATAAAGAAGAAGATTTAAGCTGGCTGTCTTTCAAAGGAAAATCAGAACAGCATCAGAAGGAGTAGTTATGTCTGAGCAATATATATTTGAGGTCGATACGGATGCAAATAACCGTATCGACAAATTTTTATCCAAACAGCTGCAGGAACTGTCCCGTTCCCATATTCAGAAACTAATTAGAGAGCAGGGTGTCTTAGTCAACGACAAGCCGGTCAAAACCAATTATAAACTTAGCAGCGGCGACAGTGTAACGGTGCAGATCCCGAAAGTGAAAGAACCGGATATTCTACCGGAAGATATTCCGCTCGATATTTTATATGAAGACAAAGATATTATTATTGTCAACAAACCAAAGGGAATGGTTGTCCATCCCGCCGCCGGACATTACAGCGGCACGCTGGTCAATGCGCTTATGTATCACTGCACCGATTTATCCGGTATAAATGGGTTGACCAGGCCGGGAATCGTCCATCGCATCGATATGGATACGACCGGCTCGATATTAGTATGTAAAAATGATCTTGCTCATCAGCATGCTGCCGAACAGTTTAAGAGCCATTCCCTAAAACGGGAATATCACGCAATTGTATTTGGTAATCTGAAGGTCGATACCGGAACAATAGAAGGACCGATCGGGCGCCATCCAAACGACCGCAAGAAGATGTGCATTAACGAAAAGAATGGCAAAGCGGCAGTTACTTATTACGAGGTGCTTCAGCGCTTCGGCAGTTATACTTATCTCAAATGCCGTCTGGAAACCGGACGGACCCATCAGATCCGTGTACACATGGCCAGTATTCATCATCCTCTGCTGGGGGATACTGTTTACGGGCCGCAGAAGCAGCCATATAAGACCCAGGGCCAGGTTCTGCACGCGAAAGTACTGGGTATTGATCATCCGGTCACTGGTGAATATATCGAGATTGATGCACCGCTGCCGGAATATTTTGTCAAGCTGCTGGAAAAACTGGAACATCAGTATTTGTAAATTTTATTAAAATATTATATAATAATAAAAAGGTAATAAAGGGGTGTGATTAAATGAGTAATACCAATACAATTATTACGATTGGCCGTGAATATGGCAGTGCCGGCAGGGAAATAGGCCAGAAGCTGGCTAAGAAACTGGAGATCAAACTATATGATAAGGAAATGTTGGACCGGGCTGCAAAGGAGAGTGGAATTTGCCAGGAATTATTTGAAACCCATGATGAGAAACCGACAAACAGCTTTTTATATTCGCTCGTAATGGATACCTATTCACTGGGTTATTCCTCCGGAAATTATTCCGACATGCCGATCAATCATAAAGTATTTCTGGCGCAGTTTGACGCCATCAAGAAGATCGCAGATGAAGGGCCTTGTATTTTGGTTGGCCGCTGCGCAGACTATGCACTGGAAGGCTATGACAATGTGATGAGCCTCTTCATCCATGCCAATATCAATGCCCGGATCCGCCGCATCGCTAGAAAATATGATCTGACCGATGCCAAAGCCCGGGAAGTAATTGTGAAGACTGATAAAAAACGGGGCAGCTATTACAACTATTTCACCAATAAGAGATGGTCGGATGCCCAGAACTATGATTTTTGCCTGAGCAGTTCCGAACTGGGAATTGATGGAACAGTGGAAGCAGTCGCAGCCTTAGTACGGATACGCGAAGCAACTCAGGATCGGGTATTATAACTAAAAACTAATATTGAATATACAAAAAACAGGCCCGGCCCATTTTGAGCCGGGTCACATTATCATTTTACCGGATATGAAGATGACGTTTTGGCCATCCCTTAATATCACCATTTTGTATTGCCGTGAACATCCGGTTTCTGGTTCCGGGATGTTCCATGTTAAGTTCTCTTAAAAGCTCTTTGGCATATTGTCGCTTGGTATAGCCATCCACTGGGCATTTGCTCTTTTGGACCGGAAGTTTGTAACGGTTTTTAAAACCAATCACATCCGCTTCATCCATATACATCATTGGCCTGATTACAGTCAGATCCATGCGGTCCAAATAGGTTTTCGGCGAAAAAGAATGGAAACGGCCTTCGAAGATCAATGACAGCAGCATGGTCTCAATAATATCATCTTTATGATGGGCATACGCAACTTTATTGCAGCCCATTTCTTTAACACCTTCATTTAACGCCCCTTTTCGCATTTTAGCACACAGGGAGCACGGGTTTGTCTCATGACGTTTTTCAAATAGAACCTGATAGATATCGGTATTGACAATTTTATAAGGAACATCCAGTTCTCGGCATAATTCCCGAACCGGCCCCAGATCAAAGTCTTCAAAACCCAGATGAACAGTAATAGCACTTAATTTAAATTTCTTCGGATAAAACCGTTTCAGGCCATGCAGTGCATAGAGCAGTGTAAGGCTGTCTTTTCCACCGGAAATCCCTACTGCAATGTGATCACCTTCTTCAATCATCTGATATTCATCAACCGCTTTTCTGGTCAGACTTAGCACTTGTTGTAATTTCATTTGTGTACCTCTCGCTTAATCTTCGTAATATTCCTTGCTAATATTACCCTATTTAAGCTAAAATGTAAACAGGAACTTATGGTTATTGAGTATTTACAATATGTAAAGGATACATGAGGTTATGAAAAAGTATAAAAAAAGAGGATTGGTCTGGAAGCTGACCTGCATGATAAGTTTCCTGTTGTTGATTACCACCACGTTGATTTGTGTGATTTACATCCGTACCTTCTACCATACTTTTCTGGAAGAAGCAGAAGATCAGCTGCAGGTTTCATTAACTACGATGCAGAATAACATCGATGAGAGTCTGGATGATGCTGATTCGATCTTAAATGAACTTTTTTACAGCCGGGCATTCCCCTATTTTTTAGATGCAGATAATATTTTAAGCAATAACGAAATGCAATATTATGTCTCCAACCTGGGGAAAGATCTGGGTAATGCAAAATATCTTTATAATAACAAATACAGCGACATCGGAATCTATTCCTCCAACCAGCAGATCAGCGAACAGCAGTATGAATGGCAGTTTTATCTGGACGACCTGAAGAAAAAGCCTTATTATTCAGGGATCATCACCGATACGGGAAAAAATGAAAGTGTATATGGCAAAGTGCGGGAACGCGGTCTGATATCATCGACCCTGAATACTGAAAACCTGAAAATGGGCGACTCAGGGATACGAATCCTACCGGTTTATCGAACGGTGTCTCCACAGAATTCCACCAACTTGATCGGAGTTGTGGAAATGGATATCGATGTCGCCCGGCTGGCTGATAAAGATGGGCTGGCGGGCGAAGAAAATGAAATTGGCAAGATGCTTCTGGACAGTGACGGTAATGTATTATTTGATACCATGACACTGAACGAAGAAGAGGAGGCGCAGATTGTCACGGCAGTCAGCCATGACAATAATCATGATAACGTAGAATTAAAAGGCGAGTCCTTTATGCTGGCAGCCAGCACTTGTCCAAGGACCGGTTTAATCAGTGTCGCTTTCTCATCTAAAGAAGAGTTTACCAGTTATATCACGACACAAGTCATCCAGATTATTCTGATCGCTGCAATCTGCTGGGGAGTTTTAGTGGCAATCACCTTTTTCTTCGTCAAAAACACCTTAAAAAGACTGGTTATATTAGATCAGATGATGGGCAGGGTCGGAGAAGGTGATTTTACTGTTGAGATTCTCGGTGACAGCAGTGAGGATGAAATTACCCGCATCACCCAGTCCTTTAATAAGATGGCCAGTCAGTTGAATGATGTGATAAAAGAAAAGGTAAAAAATGAGCAAGCTCAGAAAGATGCCGAACTGCGTGCTCTGCAGGCGCAGATTAATCCCCACTTTTTACATAATACACTGGAAAATATGCGTATGCAATGTGAGTTAGATGAGTACTATACTATCAGTGACAGTTTGTCGGCCCTCAGTAATCTGTTCCGCTATAGCATCCGGTGGGGCAATAATGAAGCACCATTTCAGATGGAATGGCAGAACCTTGAAGATTATCTTAACATCATGAAAATGCGTTTTGATGATGACATTGAATATGATTTATACTGCCAGCCTGGTCTGGAAGAAATCATCGTCCCCAAGATGGTCTTACAGCCTTTAGTAGAAAACTGTTTTAATCATGGATTTAAGAAGAAATTACCGCCTTGGAAACTAGAAGTAAAGGCGGTTAAATGCAATGATAAACTCCGGATTGTCATATTGGATAATGGGATTGGTATGAATCAGGAGCGGCTTTTACGCCTCCAGTGCTGCCTGATGGAAAACAGACCCTTCCGAAATGAAGAGCTGAATAAGAATTCCATCGGCGTCACCAATGTTAAGCAGAGGATTAGTATGATCTGTAAAGAAGGCAGCTCTGTAAAGGTAGAAAGTACAGAAGGTGCCGGGACCAGAATTGAGATAATTATTGTTTATTGAGGAGGGCTGTCATGTTTAAAATTTTAATCGTTGATGATGAAAGGTTTATCCGGAAAGGCATCCGGGTCATTCTGGAACGAAATCTGTCGGAACCAGTTGAATGTATTGAAGCCAGGAATGGCATTGATGCACTGGAAAAAGCCGAAGAAGAAACCCCGGATCTCATCATTACAGATATTAATATGCCCGGATGTGACGGTCTGGAATTTGTCAGGGAACTAAAACAAAAACAGGTCAATAGCACTGTAATCATCCTGTCCGGTTATGAAAACTTTGAATATGCCAAACAGGCCATTAAACTGGGGATTAAAGAATATGTAATGAAACCGATTAAAAAGGCTGAATTTATCGAGCTGATTAACCGGTATATAAAAGATATCCAGCAGCAGCATTTAAAATCACAGGAGGAGATTGAACGCAGAATTGAAAATAACAGGATCATGGAAGGTGTGAAAAAAGACTTTTTGATCGGTCTGCTGAAATGTTCCAGTAACAAGGAAGCACATCAATATCTGCAGCAGCTAAAAGAACTGCAGGTTGTATTCGAACCGCAGTTATACACCTGCATAGTATTTCAATATGAAGTCAATCAGGATAATCGGGAATATATGGACTTTGTTGCAAAAAATATTCTCGATGAATATCTCAGCCTGGAGTCGGAAGATTTCCTGATTAATGTCACCTATGATGTGGGAAAAAACGTTTCCATCTTTAAAACCAACAGTGCCAGTTCACGCAGTGAAGAACGAAAAAAAATCATTCGCCAGGCAGCCCGGCTGGTCCGGGAATATGGCCAGGCAAGAGTATTCGCCGGTATCGGAGACGTTGCCCCTGACTTCGAACATCTCAATCAGGTTCTGAGGCATGCACTGCAGGCTGCCGATTATAAGATCTTTGACCGCGGTGATATCGTATGTGTCTTCGATGAGATTGAATCCGGTCAGCCGGTCAGCTTAAAAGATCTGTCATCAGAACCAGATGTGCTGGAAATCTGGAATGACTTAAACCAGATATACAGTCTGGGGCAGACCCAGGTGGTCATGGATGCGCTAAAATGCCGCTATGAAGAAACGGCTGCGTCCATTAGGAGTAAATTAGCCAAAAGAGCGGTAAGCTGGGGCAGCGAAGATGATTTCTGCAAAGAATTTTCGCTATGCTGGTCTCTGGATGAACTGAAGCAGGAGATCAAAAAGGGGCTTGATGAGCTTGATCAGATCAAAGACGAACGGAATAATGTTAATGTACAGATGATAGAGCAGATTATACAGTTTGTTGACGAAAATATTACCAAAGAAATCAGTCTAAATCTCGTCGCTGACAAATTTCAGCGCAGCCCAGGATACATCAGTACAATGTTTAAGCGGTATTCTGAAGACGGATTTAATTCTTATGTTACCGAAAAGCGAATGGAAATTGCCCGCAAACTATTAAAAGACAGCCGGACCCCGATACAAGAGGTAGCAGAGGCCTGCGGTTTCTATAATGCCAAATATTTTTCTGTGGTATTTAAAAAACACCTTGGCTTGTCTCCACGGGAATATCGGGAAAATTTATAAGTCAAATCTTCTAAGACATGAAATCCTTATGACTAAATGGATTCCATGTCTTCTTTTTATAAAAAAATCAAACTAAATTGTAGAATTTCAAACCAATTTTAGTCTTGTTTGAATTTACAATAACAATATCAAGTACAAAACAAAAGGGAGGCTGAATTGTCATGAACCTGTTGGAGATGAAAGGAATTGAAAAGAGTTTTAACACAGTCAAAGTCTTACATGGCGTTGATTTCACCTTACGGAAGGGTACGGTTCATGCGCTGATGGGCGAAAATGGTGCCGGAAAATCAACCTTGATGAAGGTTTTGGCCGGAATTCATAAAGGCGACAGCGGAGCGGTCAGTATCATGGGAAAGACCACTGACATCAATTCACCCAAAAAAGCGCAGGAATTAGGTGTGGCAATGATTCATCAAGAGCTTTCACCGATTCCGGAAATGACCGTAGCAGAAAATATATACCTGGGACGTGAACCAAAAAAAGGACTGTTTTTAAACTATGATACAATGTTCAAAGATACAGAAAAGCTGCTGGCCAGCCTGAAGGTGAATATCAATCCGAAATCTAAAGTTGGCAGTCTGAAAGTGGCTGATCAGCAGCTAGTCGAAATTGCAAAGGCAATCTCTTTAAATGCTGAAATAATTATAATGGATGAACCAACTTCAGCAATTACCAATAAGGAAGTGGAAAACCTGTTTACAATTATCCACGATTTAAAAAAGCAGGGCAAAGGTATTATCTATATCTCTCATAAAATGGATGAGATCTTCCGGATTTCAGATGATATCACCGTGTTGCGGGACGGAGTATACGTTAATACCTGGAAGGCCTCAGAGATTGATAACAATACCCTTATCAAAAATATGGTTGGACGGGAATTGACTGAAATCTATCCGAAAACAGCAGTACCAATTACAGGTCCGTTGCTAAAAGTTGATAACTTTACCAGAGGTAATCATTTTAAGAATGTCAGTTTTGAGGTCAGAAGGGGTGAAATATTTGGCATCGCCGGATTAGTCGGTGCCGGCCGGACCGAGTTGATGCATGCGTTGTTTGGCCTGGATAAACCAGATCAGGGGGAAATTATATTTGACGGCGAAAAAACATCGGTCAGAAAACCAAAACAAGCCATTGCCAAAGGAATTGCATATGTAACCGAAGACCGTAAGCAGGAAGGTCTGGTCTTAGAAATGGGCGTTGGCGCTAATATTACCCTGGCTTCTATGAAACAGCTAAGCAGCGGGTTGTTTGTCAAAGAAAAACAAGAAAAAACAGTCATTTCAGAGCAAATTGAAGCCTTACGGATCAAGACAAACGGACCCCGGCAACTGGTAAAATCACTATCGGGTGGAAACCAGCAGAAAGTTGTACTGGCTAAATGGATGATCAAACATCCGAAATTACTGATTTTAGATGAACCGACCCGCGGCATTGATGTGGGTGCAAAATCAGAAATATATAAACTAATGTGTGATTATGCGGCTAAAGGAAATGCCATTATCATGATTTCTTCTGAAATGCAGGAAGTAATGGGTATGGCCGACCGCATTCTGGTATTGAGCAATGGCAGAGTCGGCGGCGAATTATCGCGGGAGGAATTTACCCAGGAAGAAATAATGAAGATGGCTGTATCGCACATCTAAAGGGAGGATATCAAAGATGGAGAGGCAAAAAAAATTTAATACCAGAGGATTTATTGCAAAATATGGAGTAATCTTTGGGTTGGCACTTATTATGATTTTTTTTACAGTTATGAAAGCGAAGTTTTTAACAGTTGAGAATATTCTCAATATGCTGCGTCAGACTTCGATTAACGGACTGCTGGCAATTGGGATGACCTTTGTTGTATTGACCGGCGGTATTGACCTGTCGGTCGGCTCGATCGTCGGTGCTTCCGGGATGTTTGCCGCATTAGCTGCCCGGACTGAGACCGGTATTCCCTGGTACATAGCATTTTTAATCGGACTTATGGTGGGACTTCTTTTAGGAACCATTAACGGAATTATTATTTCCTATCTCAGAGTACCTGCATTTATCGCCACCCTCGGGATGCTCAGCATTGCCCGCGGGGTTACCTTTATGGCAAGCAATGCCAAACCGGTGCCGGGTTTAAGTAAGGGATTCTTAAAGATTGGCGGCGGCAGTGCCGGGATTATTCCAATCCCAATTCTGATATTGACAGCTGTATTGATTCTTTCTTATATTATTCTGTATAAGACAAGATATGGCCGCTATGTCTTTGCTACCGGCGGAAATCCCACTTCAGCCAGAGTATCCGGTATTAACATAAAACAGATTACCTGTTCTGTGTATATGGTATCGGGTATATTAGCCGGACTGGCCGGCGTGATTTTAACCTCCCGGGTCACTTCAGGGCTGGCTCAGGGCGGTGACGGTTATGAAGTGGATGCTATCGCAGCGGCTGTAATCGGCGGAAACAGTCTGAGCGGCGGCCGCGGCAGGCTTTGGGGAACTATTATCGGCTTTCTGATCATGGGCGTCATGAATAACGGCCTTGATATGATGGCAGTTTCATCCTATTGGCAGCTGGTTATCAAAGGAGTGATCATCATTGGCGCAGTCATGCTGGATTCATTAAATGAAACCAAATCTTAGAAATAAAAATGCAAAGCATTTTTATAATAAAAAGGAGGGAAAAAGAATGAAGAAAAAGTTACTAAGTATGGTATTGTGCGTTGGATTAGTAGCATCCATGCTGCTGGGCTGCGGCGCAGCGGATAAGGATGCGAAAAAAGAGGAGACCACTGAGGAAACCCAAGAAAAGATAAAAATCGGGATCACTCTTTATAGTCTCAAAAATGAATTTACCGTCCGTATCGCCAATGCCGCAGAAGCAAAGGCAAAGGAACTTGGAATTGAACTGGTGGTTTATGATGGGAATTATGATCCCAGTACTCAGATCAGCCAGGTGGAAACTATGATTTCTGATGGCTGTGACGGGATTATCCTGAATCCTCAGGATGCTGAAGCCTGTGCGCCCTGTGTCGATAAAGCGGTGGAAGCTGGTATTCCAATCGTTGGTGTCAACACGAGAGTGCAAAGCGATAGTCTGACCAGCTATGTCGGTTCACAGGATATCACAGCCGGTGAAATGGAAATGCAGAAGATTGCCGACCTGCTGGAGGGCAAAGGCAATATCGTAATTATTGAGGGACCGATGGGCCAGTCGGCTCAACTTGAGAGACGGGAAGGCATCCAGAACATTCTGGACAAATATCCGGATATTAAAGTGTTGGCAGAGAAGACCGCTAACTGGTCCCGATCAGAAGGAATGACCGTGATGGAAAACTGGCTGCAGGCATTTGATGAAATCGATGCTGTTGTTGCAGAAAATGATGAGATGGCACTTGGCGCAAGAGAAGCCATTAAAGCTGCCGGAAAAGATATTCCGGCCATTGGCGTAGATGGTATTACCGATGCTCTTAATGCAGTGGAAGATGGCAATCTGATCGCATCAATCTTCCAGGATGGTGCCGGACAAGGCAGTAAAGCAGTCGAAGTTCTTTATGAGGCAATCAAAGGAAATGACGTAGAAGAAAATTACTGGATCGACTTTGAAGAGGTAAATAAGGACAATGTCGCTGAATTTAAGGAAAGAGCGCAGTAAAGCTGATCAATGCGGGCTGTCTTAGTCAAGGCGGCCCGTTTCAAGAGAAGGAGGATAAATCATGTTAAAATATTACGGTGCCGATACCGAATTTTCACTGACTGGGAAAACAGCGGTCATTACTGGAGGGGCAGCTGGAATTGGATACGCAACGGCAGAGTTTTTTGCCAGGAAAGGAGTCAGTCTGGTTTTAGCTGATTTAAATCCCAACACTGATGTGATAGCTAAACAACTTGATCAAAATGCCATTGGTTTATCCGGTGATATTACCGACGGAGCATACCGGGATCAGGTAATAGAAGCTGCTGCTGCGCAATTTGGAAAGATTGATATATTAGTGAATTGTGCCGGAATTGTGGCACTGGAAAAGGCTGAAGACATTCAGGAATCTGACTGGGACCGAACCATGAATATTAATTTAAAATCATCCTTTATGATGGCTCAGAGGATGGGGAAATATTTTATCGCAAATGAGATTTCCGGCTCAATCGTTAATATGGCATCTCAGGCCGGCGTGATCGCTCTGGATAAGCATGTGGCTTATTGTGCATCTAAGGGTGCAATCATCGCAATGACAAAAGTACTGGCCTATGAATGGGGAAAATATGGTATCAGAGTCAATGCAGTTTCACCGACCGTTGTATTGACCGAATTGGGGCATAAAGCCTGGGACGGACCGGTTGGTGATGAATTTAAGAAAGAAATGCCGTCAGAGCGGTTTGCCGAGCCGGATGAGATTGCTGGTGTGATCGCTTTCCTGTGCAGCGGCGCTGCAGCAATGATAACCGGGCATAATTTGCTGGTAGATGGCGGCTTTACGATAAAGTAAATTTAAGAGAGGATGAAAATTATGCAGAGAATATTGAATAATCCGGATCATATTGTTGATGAGATGCTAAGAGGCTTTCTGAAGAATCATCAGGACATCGTAATCAAAGGTGAAAGTCCCCGGGTTGTAAAAGCTAAAAATATTCCGGCCGGAAAAGTCGGCGTTGTAACCGGCGGCGGTTCCGGTCATAAACCCGCCTTTATCGGATATGTCGGCGAAAACATGTGTGATGCCGCAGCTGTAGGTGAAATCTGTTCTTCTCCGACTGCCGCAGCCTTTCTGGACGCCTGCAAAGAGGCTGATCAGGGAAAAGGGGTTGCCTGTCTCTACGGCAATTATTCCGGTGATAATATGAATGTCAAGATGGCGGTCAAAATGGCCAGGAAGCAGGGCATTACGGTTAAGACGGTGGTAGCAAACGATGATGTGGCTTCCGCCCCCAAAAATCAGCGGGAAAAACGCCGGGGTGTAGCCGGTGAAATCTTAATGTGGAAAGCCGGCGGTGCGAAAGCCGCACTTGGCGGAGATCTGGATGAAGTCATTGCAGCTGCCCAGAAAGCTATCGACAATACCCGTTCGGTAGGAATTGGCCTGACTCCCTGTACCCTTCCGGCCGTAGGACATCCGAACTTTGAAATCAAACCCGGTACAATGGAAGTGGGGATTGGGCATCATGGTGAACCCGGTATTGAAGTGTGCGGGATAGAAACTGCCGCCGAGATGGCAAAACGTATGGTTGACGTCATTGTTCCTGATTATCCCTTTGCCGCCGGTGATGAAGTTGTAGTTCTGGTTTCCGGCCTAGGTGCCACACCGGTGATGGAGCTATATGTGCTTTATGATGAAATAGACCAATTGCTGGCAGCAAAAGAAATCAAAACCCACCGTTCTTATGTGGGGAATTACTTCACATCACTGGATATGATGGGTGCAACCCTGACTATCATGAAATTGGATGAAGAATTAAAGGAACTGATGGATATGCCGGTGAATACAATGGGATTGAAACAGATCTGAATAGATATGGAGGCAAAGTATGAACACTTTTAAAAACAGTGACGGAAAACCGATTTTACTCAATATGGTTAAAGCCGTACAAGCTAATAAAGCATATCTGGGAGAGGTGGATGGACTGATTGGAGACGGCGATCACGGAATGAATATGAATAAAGGCTTCAGCGTCTTTGAAGAACGCTTTCAGGATCAGAACTTTAGCTTTTCTGAAGGTCTGGATGAACTGGGGATGATCCTGCTGAATGAAATCGGCGGCTCCATGGGACCTATTTATGGCACTATTTTTATGGATGCTGCAGAAGCAGGAGCCAAGAAACAGGAAATCGGACCGGCTGATCTGGCCGAAATGCTGACAGCCGGCCTGGAAGGACTCTACGATATTGTGGATGCCAGAGTGGGAGATAAGACGCTTGTTGATACCTTAGTTCCGGCAATTGAGAGCCTGAAAGACTCGGTACAGTCAAATGACAGCTTTTCCGAAGCCTTGAAAAAAATGAAGGCTAAAGCGGAAGAGGGCAGAGACTCTACTAAAGAATTAATTGCCAAATACGGCCGTTCCAGTCGACTTGGTGAACGTTCCCGCGGTGTTCTGGACGCCGGAAGCGTTTCCTGCTGTATTATTTTGTGCGCCATGGCTGACGGAATCTTAACAATATTGAATTAATACAAAAAAGAACAAACCAGATACGGTTTGTTCTTTTTCCCTCATTATTATCTTTTTTTCAGCATCTCTAAACCGGTTGCACTATCTACGGGCAGTGAAATCGTAATACCGTGCGCTTCACATTTGGGTCCGCATTCATGATTGATCGCTTTCATAATTTCCTTTTTATCTTCACGCCTTGCAATTATAAATAACATTTCCTGTTCTTCCTGAATCGGAACACCCAGGAAACTCAAGTGATCATGATCACCGGCGCGGCGTGCATGAATTACCGTTCCGCCGGTAGCACCAGCAGCCTTAGCAGCTTCCATCACATCTTCGCTGAATCCCTGATTCATAATTGTTATAATTAATGTCAGAGCGGTTTCGTTTTTCATATTTTCAGCTTCCATTTCCATTTTCTTCATATGATTTATAACCCTTTCCCGTGCATCATCATTCAACATTTTAACCATATTAGCAGCAATACCACTGAGCGGAATCGTAAAGGCAATTCCAGTCCCTCGTTTCCGCAAGAGGAACATATCAGATAATTCTTCCATTAATGGTTCTGCAACCATCTGAGGCAGAATACAGAAAGCCAGAGCTTTATCAGTCTGGCCGAGACCAAACATATCCAGAATTTCTGAGCTGGCAGTTCCTTCCGCTTTTGTAATGTAACTGAAGCGCATCGGAAACTTTCTTAAAAACTTTTTCAGATCGATTACCTGTTTCCACTCTGTAATTACCATCAGCACCTGCAGCATTGGTTTTTCACCTATATCATACATCAAAAGCACCCTCCTCGTAATCAATAATTTCATCATCATCTTCAGCAGTCAGATCGGTGTCAGCACCATCTTCTTTCTTCAGCTTGATCGCATATATCAATCCCATGATCTGTACTGCCAGAAGCGGCGTCATTGCAACCATTGCAACCACTCCAAAAGCATCCATCATTACATTCCCGCCGATGGCTTCACACGCACCCATTGCCAGCGGCAGCAAGAATGTACTGGTCATCGGACCGCTGGCCACGCCGCCGGAGTCAAAGGCAATTCCGATAAAAATCTTCGGAACAAAAAATGACAGCACCAGAGCAATTGTATATCCCGGTATGATAATCCAATAAATCGATATCCCCGTCAGAACCCGGATCATGGAAAGTCCTACCGATGCGGCAACCCCGATCGAGAGGCAGAGGTTCATCGCGCGGGAATTAACAGCACCATTCGTAATATCTTCGACCTGTTTATTAAGAACATGTACTGCCGGTTCAGCCGTTACGATGAAATATCCGATCAGCATTCCCAGTGGGATCAGCAACCAGTTAATACTTATGGTCGCCAGTTCCTGACCCAACAGATAACCAACCGGCAGAAAACCAACATTTACACCAGTCAGGAAGAGTACCAGACCGATATATGTATAAACAAACCCAACACCCATTTTTAACAGCTGGCGTTTCCGGAACCGCTTAGACACAAGCTGCATGAGAATAAACATGGCAGCGATCGGTACCACCGCGATCAGAACTTCTTCAGCATACTGCGGCAGCCCCATTCCGAATTGCTTGAGAATATCCTGGGTGGTACTGACATTTACTAGTTCAACTGGGCTATAAGTAGCGTCGCCAGGATTATAGAAGATGCCCAGCAGCATGATAGCCGCGATCGGACCGATGCTGCACAAGGCAACCAGACCAAAACTGTCATTTGATGCATTCTTATCGCCACGCAGCGAGGCAAGACCGATACCGAACGCCATAATAAAGGGTACTGTAATCGGTCCGGTCGTAACTCCGCCGGAATCAAATGCAACCGCCAGAAAATCGTTCGGAACAAATATAGATAATACAAACAATGCTATATAAAAAAAGATTAACATATGTGAAAGATTAATTCTATACCGGATTCTCAGAACTGCTATTACCAGAAATACCCCGACGCCTACCGCAACAGATAGAATAAGGATATTATTCGGAATGGCCGGAACCTGATTGGCCAGCACCTGTAAATCCGGTTCCGCAATTGTAATGATGATTCCCATTACAAGACTGACAAATACCACCAGTCCGATTTTCTTATTCCGGCTCAACTCAGCGCCAAGCCCTTCCCCCATAGGTGTCATTGCAATGTCTGCCCCCAATGAGAAAAATCCCATTCCAATAATTAATAAAACAGCGCCGAATAAAAACATCCCGATCGTGCCGATTTCAATCGGAACCACAACCGCACTGAGTATAAGTACAATTAATGTGATTGGTAAAACGGAGGAAAATGCTTCTTTGATCTTTTCTTTTAACTTGCTGTTCATCGCATCATCCTTTCTTTGAAAAATTAACAATATCTTAATTATATAGGTAATTAACAAGGTGGTTCAATTAAATTTCTGAAGTATTTATATTAAGTTTTTATAAAATACTCGTCAATTATTCCCGCAACTTTACTACTGAAGCAGCCTGGCGCCGCCGGTCTTCATCAATTGCCGCATAATGTTTTTTGGTCGTATTTACATCCTTATGACCTAAAACATCCGCAACCAGATAAATATCACCGGTTTCCTTATATAGCGTTGTACCATATGTACTGCGCAGCTTATGAGGAGTGATTTTCTTGTTTGGTGTGACCTGGCGGGCATATTTCTTAACCATATTTTCCATCGACTGAACACCCATCCGTTTCCGCTGTATCGATAAAAACAGCGCTTTTTCATGACCAGCCATCGGTGTCATGGCTTTTCGTTCGGTGGAAAGATAGTTTTTCAAAGCTTTTTCCACCTCTTCGCCAAAATAAAGAATCATTTCATTGCCGCCTTTACGGGTAACCTTCAGACTGTTGTTCTTAAAGTCTACATCAAGGATATCCAGACCAACACATTCGGACACACGGATACCGGTACCTAATAGGAGGGTCAATATGGCCAAATCGCGTATTTTGGTCTTTTCATAATACAATTTTGCCTGTCCGGTCAATTGATTGCCGCAAGACTCCACATGATCCAGTAAAGATGCAACCTCATCCGGCTCCAGCCGGATTATAGCCTTATCATGAAGTTTTGGCATATCAACCAGTAACGTTGGATTCTTTTCGATCAGCTGATGTTTGTAATAATAACCATAGAAGGTCCTTAGTGCAGACATCTTACGGGCAAGGCCCTTTTCATCATTCGTGATCATTTCATCACCTTTTTGATATACCTTGAGATATTCCTGATATTCTTCAATATCGACCGCTTCCAGTCGATCCAGATCAGCAATGGTAAACTGGTCAAGAGAGTAGTGGCGATATACCGGATTATTTTCAATTAAGAAATTAAAGAACACTCTGATGTCATAAGCATAATTGATCCTTGTACGGACTGATGATGTGGGTTCAATCGCCCGGAAGAAATCTTTTGCAAACGGCGGCAGAGTTTTTTGTATTTTCCGTAATCGTAAAGTGTAGTTGATCTTGGTTTGTTCATGATAAGTTTTAGGCTCAGCCATAATTATTTTTAAACCTCCGAATCCCTTGAAAATAGGCGTCTTGACCTTGACCTGACCATTTCCCGCATATCTTTTGGAAAAATTGGTATTTGTCGTATAGATACCTGTAAGATATATAATACTATATTCCGCTGCTGATGTCAAGAAACAAAGGAAAACAGAGAGTTTTTAGTTCTCTCTGCTTTCCTTTTGCAGGTATTCTTGTATAATATAATTATAGGTAATAGGCAACGGTTAAATATTCTGCTTCATTGATACAATCTGAATCCAATGCATTTATTTCTTTTAGCTCATTAATATATTCCTGAACCGAATCATATTCGTTACTCATATGCGCCTGAGCGATGCTCCATAAGCTGTCACCTTTTTTAATCTCAATACTGGTGTAATACTTTTGATTCTCATTTACCTTCTCGGCTTTGGCATTCTTGTATATATGTGAACCAAGAAGAAATCCGCTGCATGCCGCAGTTCCTCCAATTATGACCGATAAAATGATTAAGGTAATTGCAAGTCTTCTTTTAAGAGTTTTTATTTGTCTTTGTTTCATAAGCTGCTTTCGATTCATACTCGTATTCTCCTCCTTATTAATCCATCCACAAACGAATGTTCGTTCCATGTTTGTATTATATCGGACGAACAAATGTTTGTCAATAGGGCTTTGGATAAAAATCGAACATATTTTCTAAACATTTGTTTGCTTTTTGAGTTTTTCTGTGTTATTATGTTAAATAGAATAAACATTATACACCTAAGAACAAGGAGGAGCATATATGAGCCAAGGTAAAATCAGCAAAAAACAGACCGAAATACTGGAATACATAAAAGCACAAATCTTAGAAAGAGGTTTTCCGCCAGCTGTTCGGGAAATCTGTGAAGCGGTTAATCTAAAATCTACCTCTTCCGTTCATTCTCATCTGGAAACGCTGGAAAAGAACGGTTACATCAGACGTGATCCCACCAAGCCGCGGGCAATCGAAATACTGGATGATACGTTTAACCTGACCAGGCGCGAGATGACCAATGTTCCTTTAATCGGACGGGTCGCTGCCGGCGAACCGATATTTGCCGAAGAAAATATTGAGAACTACTTCCCTCTTCCGGTTGAAATGCTCCCCAACACCGAAACCTTTATGCTGACGGTCCGCGGTGAAAGTATGATAAATGCTGGTATCTTCGACGGCGATTATGTGCTGGTCGAAAAGAGAAATTATGCTTCTAACGGCGATATCGTAGTCGCACTGATCGAAGACAGCGCTACTGTTAAAACTTTCTATAAAGAAGAAGGTATCTTCCGGCTGCAGCCGGAAAATGATACAATGGATCCAATCATCGTGAATGAGCTGGAGATTCTCGGTAAAGTAATCGGTGTCTTCCGTTTTTTCTAAAATAATAAGGGGCAATCGGATAATACCCGATTAGCCCCTCAAGCACAAACTAGAAACACTTCAGGCAGAAGAATCATACTTATAAGCATTTGATTTTTCAGCCCGGGGTGTTTTTAGCGGTTCTAATTTCCCGATTGCCGCCACAATTATCTGCTTCCTTACTTAAGAAGTGCTTCCTTCTTTCCCAGAATCGCCGCTACCACCACACAAGCCGGACAATCACAATATTTCGCTCCAGCCGCTTTTATTTCCTTTGCGTGAGCCGCCACATTCTTCGCCGCATCCGCACCAAAAACCTGAGCCCCGGCATCCGATTCGGCAAATCCGATCAACCCGTCTATCGGCATGATATCCGCTTCCAGCTCAGCGATATACTTGCGGGTTTCAGCTGCTTGCTGTTCGGTTCCAACCGCATCCAGCCATACCTGTGCTGCTGCTTTTGCTTCACTGCTGCATGAGGGTGCATTCATTAATTCCTTGGTTTTCTCAACTACAAAATCTAATACTTGTTTGTCCATAATTTCCCATCCTTCTTTCTTTACAAATTTAATTATTTAAGAATCTCATCTATTCCTATTTCTTTACCGTCACTCCAGATTCTCTCAAGATCGTAGAACAAACGGTTTTCTTTATCAAATACATGTACGATAATGTCCTGGAAGTCCAGCAGCACCCAGCTTCCCAAGCCATATCCTTCACGCTGCCGTATTCTGATACCTTCTTTTTCAAAGGCTTCTTCCACTGCATCTACCATTGCCCGGATCTGGCTGTCATTACTGCCGTTTGCAATGATAAAATAATCGGCCAGTACCGATATCCCTGAAATGTCGATTACCCGGATATCTTCCCCTTTTTTATCGGCCAATGCTTTGCATGCGATACGCGCCATATTTCTAGATTGTTCCATATAATCCTCCTCTATTTTTTTAACTGCTTTATATAATATTTATATGTTTCAGATGTCATCGGATCTATAATATCCTTCTTTTTCTCTAAATAAACCAAAGAATCTTCTAATATCCGCAGCAGACAATCTTCCAGTTTCACAAAAGCAAGCTCTCTAACCTGCGGCAGGTTGAGTGCCTCATCCCTTCCTGGTTCAATAAAATCGGCAATATAGAGAATTTTATCCAACAATGTCATGTTCGGCCTGCCGGTCGTGTGACAGCTAATCGCCTGCAGAATCTCCTGATCATATACACCATACTTTTGTAAAGCCAGATAGGCACCGGCTTTAGCATGCAAAAGATCAGGCTTTTTTGCCTCACTTTCCGATATAGGTACGCCATGTTCCTGACACAGATTCAGCAATCTTTCCGGCGGATATGCTTTAGTTTTTGCACAATCATGCAGCAGCCCTGCCAGCATGGCTTTTTCGATATTTACATCGTACCGCATTGCCAGCGCTGCCGCTGTATACATTACGCCCATAGTATGCTCGTATCGCCAAGCACTCATCTGGGTTTTTAGTTCTGCGCATATTTTGTTCATATATTCATTCATTTAACCACCTCGGTATAAGTGATTGGTTTTAATATAATTCAGCGTCTGCTCCGGCAGATATAAATGCAGTTTTGATTCACCGCATCGTAATGCCTCTCTAACTTCCTGAGACGAAATTTCCATCAGAGGGGCAGGCAGGATTTCAATTCTGGCATCATACTTCTGTTTGAGATAGGTTATTCTCTTTTCCATCTTCGCCGTTGTATCAAACTCACCCCTGCACGCCGCCAGAATGATGCAGTTAGCCAGCAGCCGTTCCGGCCTCATCCACTCCTCAATAGAGAAAAGTGAATCGGCACCAATAATAAAATAGAACACATGATCCGGATACACCTGCTTCAAATGTTCCATCGTCTTATATGAGTAAGACTTTTCTTTACGCAGCACTTCATATTCTTCCAATTTAAAATAAGGCGTTTCAGCAATTGCCTGTTTTATCATCGCCACCCGCTGCGCCGCCGACGCACCGGGAGCTTGCGAAGTTTTATGAGGCGGATTTCCGTTTGGCAGAAACCAGACCTCGTTTAGCTGAAATTCCTGATAGGCTGCCTTTGCCAGTATCAGATGTCCCTTGTGTATGGGATCAAACGTCCCTCCCATTATTCCAATTTTCATCAGTTCCTCCAGTTATGGCAGTTGAATTTTCTTCTTTTCATCTTTTCCTTCTTTATAAAGGATAATCTTTTTACCGATTACCTGAACCACCTGAGAACGGGTTCGTTCTGCAACCATATGAGCAATATCTCCAGGATTGTCCATGCAGTTCTGCAGAACGCTTATTTTTATCAGCTCACGCGCCGCCAATGCTTCCGCTATAGCCGCCGTCAGCGTTGGTGTCATACTCGCTTTACCGACCTGAAAGATCGGATCCATCGTCTGCGCAAGACTCTTCAGATAAGCTCTTTGTTTTGATGTCATTTCTGTTTTTGTCTCCTTCTATTTATAATAATCAAATTGGAGGCCATACATCCGCACAGTGTCTCCTTCTTCGATGCCTGCCGCTTCTAATTCGTCCAATATGCCAGCGTTTTTTAAAAACCGCTGGAAAAACTGGAAACCTTTTTCCGAATCAAGATTAGTATAGCCGAGCATCTTTTCAATCTTCGGCCCTTCTACAATATACGTGCCCTCTTCCTTTTCCACAGTATAAGGGAGATCGGTATAAATGAGCTCGTCCTCCGGAAAATATTCCTGTTGAAAAGTGATCGGTTCTAATTCCAGTATCTGCAGCTGCTTACTGACATAATAGAGCAGTTCATTGATTCCTGCACCGGTCACCCCGGAAATGGCAAATACCTTGATTCCCTTGGGCTCAAATTCAGCCCTGATCCGCTCAACCGGATTTTCTTCTTCTCCGTCATAGATCAAATCGGTTTTATTGGCACAGATAACCTGCGGCCGATCTGCTATTTCCGGATTGTATGCTGATAGTTCTGCATTAATCTTATAAATGTCATCAACCGGATCCCGGCCTTCGCTCCCCGACGCATCAACCACGTGAATCATCATTCTGGTCCTCTCGATATGCCGAAGGAATTCATGTCCTAAACCGACGCCTTCTGAAGCTCCTTCAATCAGTCCCGGAATGTCAGCAACAACAAAACCGTTGGTGCCGTTCAGATCTACTACTCCGAGATTGGGATTAAGGGTTGTGAAATGATAATTTGCTATTTTCGGATTAGCATTTGATATCCGCGATAGCAAAGTGGACTTGCCAACATTCGGAAATCCGATCAGCCCTACATCGGCAATCACCTTCAGTTCCAGAAGCACTTCTAATTCCTGGGCCGGTTTACCCGGCTGAGCGTACTTAGGAATCTGCATGGTGGCTGTCGCAAAATGCTGATTGCCCAAACCGCCGCGGCCGCCGCGCAAAACCACCTGACGCCGGTTGTCACCGGACATATCGGCGATGACTTTACCGCTTTCGGCTTCTTTTATAACCGTTCCGGGCGGAACCTTTAAAATAATGTCATCAGCATTGGCGCCATGGCAGCGCTTTTTCTTGCCGTTTTCACCATCGTTTGCCACAAATTTGTGCTTATGACGATAGTCGTATAGAGTGTTAAGACCTTCGTCGACTTCAAATATCACATCGCCGCCCTTGCCTCCGTCACCTCCGTCGGGACCGCCATTTGGAACATAAAGCTCGCGCCGGAAACTAACGTGGCCGTCCCCGCCTTTACCGGACTTTATGAATATTTTCGCTCTGTCTGCAAACATAATAATTACCTCTTATATGAAAATGAAGGCTTCAAACCACAATGATTTGAAGCCTTTTCCGTACTACTCTGCTACCGGATGGATAGAAACCTGTTTCTTATCTCTTCCTTTTCTTTCATATCTGACCACACCATCTGCCAGGGCAAATAATGTATCATCACCGCCGCGTCCTACGTTCAATCCCGGATGGATCTTTGTTCCACGCTGTCTGTAAAGAATATTTCCCGCCAACACAAATTGTCCGTCAGCTCTTTTCGCACCTAATCTCTTAGCTTCTGAATCTCTGCCGTTCTTAGTAGAACCAACTCCCTTTTTATGAGCAAAAAATTGAAGATTCAATTTCATCATGGTTTACACCTCCTCAAATATGATATCAATATAATCTCTGTAATCTTCATTACCTTCCATGCTGGTCAGTCCCAATATCATGGAATCCAGTAATAATGACGTTTCCTTAGATGGATCGCCTTTAATATGATATTCAACAAAACCGGACTCGTCTGAATCTAAAATAAATTCATCGCCGGTAAAAGTTTCAATCGAATTAATAGTGTTGATCACCAGTATCGATACTGCAGCACATACTATGTCCTGTCCCAGTTCTTCATATTCCGCGTGTCCTTCCGAGCAAAAACCGATACACTTACTTTCAGCATTTTGATAAATCGTTATTTTAATCATCGAATCTACTGATTATTATGCGTTGATTTTTTCAATCTTAACCGCTGTGTATTGTTGTCTGTGTCCGCTTTTTTTGTGGTATCCGGTTTTTCTCTTAAACTTGTATACAATAACTTTTTTCGCTTTACCATCACCCAGAACAGACGCCTCTACAGTTGCACCTGCGACTGTCGGATCTCCAACTTTCAATTCGCTGTCACTTACTGCAAGCACCTGGTCAAATGTAAAAGCCTCACCGGCTTCTGCACCAAGCTTTTCTACTTTAATGATATCGCCTTCGGCTACTTTGTACTGTTTACCACCTGTTGCTATAATCGCGTACATATGGCACCTCCTATTATCATTACTCGCCAACTGCGGTGTCTGAATAATCAGAACTTTTCAACCTCGTTGTGCGGCATACCATAGTATTATATCACAAAAACACTATAGCAGTCAACTTTTTACAGCAATTTGTTAGCTTTTTTCAATTCTAATACGGCAAGCGCCGATATGATGCATATAATCCCGGTAATATTGAAGATATCCAGCTTTTCACCATAGAATATCACGCCAAAAAGGCTGGCCATAACCACTTCAAAAGATAACATGATCGAAGCCTTGCTGCTTTCCATATATTTTAATGCCATAGAATAACAAACATACGGAGTGGCCTGTGACACAATACTGCCAAGTATCACCAGCGGCATCTTATCCCAATGAGCCGCTGCTTTTAATATGATATCAGACGGCTGGGAAATGCACAGCATCACGATTGCCGCCACAATAAATGTATAGGTTGGTATGGTCATCGGAGCATATTTACCAACCAGAAATTTACCAAATATGCTATAAAGTCCGAACCCCAGTCCGGCGGCTAAACCGGTACATAATACCAGACCCAGATCACTGCCCGGATTGCTTCCGGAAAGTCCGACCGTCAGCAAACAGCCGGTAAAAGCCAAGGCTGCGGCCACCAACTTCTTGATCGTCAGCTTTTCCTTGAAAATAATAAATGATAAAATCATTACAAATATCGGTGAGGTATATAATAAAACCACCGCTACTGACAAAGAGGCCATCTGCACCGTCGCCGAATAGGACAGATTGTTCATCAGCAGGCTAAAGATGCCGCAGGCTGCAAACCACTTCAGATCTTTGAGCTGGATTTTCAGTTTACTGCGGCCGGTAAACAAAAGAAATAATACTAAAGAAACGGCTGCACAGACGATTCGTACAGCCGAATTTTGAACCACCGTAAACCCGCAAGAACCAGCGTATCTCGTAACAATTCCCGTCAATGCCCAGCATAGTGCTGAGATTAGCACCAGGAACGGTGCAAATTTCTTCATGCCCCACCTCAATTATCATTTATTCAGGTTACTTAATTTATCATAGCAATACCCGATGATGTCTTTACGGGTAATAATACCGCTGAAATTCCCATTATCATCAGTAACCGGAACAAAATTTTGATCCATGGCCCGGCCGATCATATCCTCAATATTAGATTCAACGCTTACACATTTATAATCATTGCGTCTTTCAATCTCCATGATGGAAATCGCCTCCGCCTCTTTTAAGCTGGCAATCTCACGATCTTTTAACCCCCAAAGCAGGTCGCCTTCGGTGAGCGTACCGATATAATGCCCGGACCGGTCCAGAAGCGGTATACAGGAATACTTATAATATTCCATAACTTCCATAACCTGACGCAGGGTCTGATCATCATATATGTAAGCAAGTTCACTTTTGGGGTGAAGAAAAAACATAATATTCATGCTATGTCTCCTTACTACAATTGTGTTGTCACAAAGATATCATATATCGCATTCACCGCATTTTTAAAATCATGATTGCGAACTCCCACAATAATGTTTAATTCGCTGGAACCCTGGTCGATCATTTTCACATTCACATGTGCATGTGCCAGTGCCGAAAAAATTCTTGCCGCTGTCCCACGAGTTGCTCTCATGCCGCGTCCGACGATGGCGATTAATGAGAGAGCCGATTCCAGTTCGATATGATCCGGTTCCACAACCCGGTGAATTTCTGCTAATACCTTCTGTTCCTTTTCCTCAAAGCCTTCCTGATGGACGAAAATGGTCATCGTATCGATACCGGAGGGCATATGTTCAAAAGGAATCCCGTTATCTTCAAATACTTTCAGAACTTTTCTGCCAAATCCCACCTCGGCATTCATCATTGCTTTTTCAATGGTGATCGAAGCAAAGCCTTCTTTGCCGGCAATCCCGGTAATAGTATACTTCGGCTTGCGGCAGGTTCCTTCAACGATCAGGGTTCCTTTGCCCTGAGGCGCATTGGTATTGCGGATATTGATCGGAATTCCCGCTTTTCTGACCGGGAAGATAGCTTCTTCGTGAAGCACCGTAGCCCCCATGTAGGCAAGTTCCCGCAACTCTTTATAGGTAATGGTCTCAATCACCTTTGGATTCTCAACGATCTGCGGATCAGTAACCAAAAAGCCGGGTACATCGGTCCAGTTTTCATAAATATCTGCCTGAATTGCCGCAGCTACCAGTGATCCGGTGATATCCGATCCCCCTCTGGAAAAGGTCACGATCTCACCGGCCGGATTGCTGCCATAGAATCCTGGAATAACCGCATATTCAACTGCTGCAAGCCGTTCGCTTAAGGCGGCATTGGTGCTTTTAGCATCAAAACTGCCCGCTTCGTCAAACCGGATCACTTCTGCCGCATCAATAAATTCAAATCCTATATATTCCGATAAAATGATGCCGTTGAGGTATTCTCCGCGGGATGCCGCATAATCCTCGCCAACCTTTTTCTTGAAGTTTTCATTAATAACAGTAAACTCATCTTTTAAAGATAGCTCCAACCCCAGTCCGTCGATAATTTCCTGATAACGTTTCTGGATCTCCTTGAGCTGCTCAGAAAAGTCTTTCCCCTGCGCTGCCGTGTGATAGCATTTATAGAGCAAGTCGGTAACTTTTACATCACGGGAATATCTCTTTCCCGGCGCGGATGGTACGACGTAACATCTATCTTTATCTGCCTTTATAATCTTTTCTACCTTCCGAAACTGCTCTGCACTGGCAAGCGAGCTACCGCCAAATTTGACTACTTTTTTCATTTTATATTTCCTCCATATTTCATCCTTCTCGCTAGTATTACTTTACAATGTTACTGCTAAAAGTTCAACTTTTTTCTTTATATATAATCAAATAAATTTAACTGTTCATTGCGATAAGGATGTTTATAACAATGAATAATGTCGTCCATTTTATAGAGAATATTACGGCTTTCGCATTCCGCTGTAAACAGATTCCAGAGCTTTCGTGCATAAGGGCTGGTACAGCGATAATTGCTGCCGAATCGCCGGGTATACTTTTCGCTCAATCCCTGTTCGGGAAACAGCCGGTCCAGACTGTTTAGATACCACTCGCGCTGGCCGCTTCTCAGCGTCATGCCAAAGGCCGGATAAATAAATCTGGCACCGCTTTCATCAGCCTTCTCAATAATTGCCATGATGTTTTCAGGATTATCCTCCAGAAAAGGCAGCACCGGCATCAACAACAGGCCGGTAAATATCCCCTGCTCACTCAGCTGTCTGACCGCTTCAAACCGTCTGGATGAATTGGCTGCATTGGGTTCTACCTTCTTTGCCAGATCATCATCGGCCGTCGTGATGGTCACTTTACATAACACAGGCGAATGCTCTTTAATCGACTGCAAAATATCGATATCCCTCTCGATCAGCGGACTTTTAGTCGCAATTCCAATACCGAAACCAAAAGCATCACATAATTCCAGTGCATGCCTGGTCAGTTCCAGTTTCTGTTCCAGCGGATTGTACGGATCGCTCATAGCACCGGTTCCAACCACTCCAGTCCGGGTCTTTCTCCGCAAATCATCGCGGATGATCTGCAATGCATTCTCTTTTACCCGCACCCGGTCGAAATCATCAATCCGGTAGCATTCCGAACGGCTGTCACAATAGATACAGCCATGACAGCAGCCCTTATAGATATTCATATTATATTCCGTACCAAACCATGATGACGGTGCTTTTGTATTCGTAACGATATGTTTTGCCGGGATGTAATCCACTGTCATACCAAACTCCTTTATTCCTCTATTTACCGCAGACTCTCTGCCAGCGGCCGGCGGATTTTCTGACGGGTTACTTCTACTAACTGTAATTTAGTCACATCGATCAGTGCTGTTTGAATCGGATCCCGGTTCAGATAGTTCCGGAATGCCGCCAACAGTTCCAGCATCTGTTCCGGATTGTCCAGATTGATAAAATCGATTAGGATAATGCCTGACAGATTACGCAGCCGGATTTGTTTCGCCGCTTCTTTCGCCGCTTCCAGATTAAGATTTAAGATATTATTGCAGCTTTTTTTACCGTTAGCTTTACCGCTGTTAACGTCGATAACGGTCAGTGCCTCCGTGGGCTGTATAATCAGGCAGGCACCGGACTGCAGCCACACCTTTTCTCTGGTCGCCGCTTCCAGCAGGGACTCGATCGCATAGAGTTTATGCAGTGGCAGTGTCGCATCTTCATAAAGCCGCAGCTTATCCAGATCTTCCGGCTGATAATCAGCCAAAAACTGCCGTACCTGCTGATAAATATCCGGATCTTCTACGACAATATCGGTCAGTCCTTCCTGATAAATATTGCGGATATCAGAAATATATGGCTGAGGAGCTTTATAAATACAGGAATAGCAGGTTCTTTTATCAGCGATATCTGTAATCCGCCGGTATTGCTTAATCAACCTCTGCGCTTCCCGATGCAACTCTTTTGTTTCTGCCGATGCCGCATTGGTTCTTACAACAAAACCATAGTCTTCTGCTTGAAACTGCGCCATTACTGCCAGTAATTCCCGACGGCGCTCTTTTTTTATTTTAGCTGATACACCAATCTTTGATATTCCGCTGGTCAGAACCAGATATTTCCCCGGAAAATTCAGGTTGCCGCTAACAGTCGGAACCTTTTCTTTAGCGGCCTCCTTTTTAATCTGCACCAGCAATTCATCTCCGGGCTGCAGTTGTTTCTCTGCGTTCTTATCCGGTTCCAGCGAATAATAACATTCCGTGCCGCTGCTGATTTCTACAAAAGCCGCATTGATATTAGGCACTACTTTTTTGACCTTTCCGACATAGATATCTCCAATTGTCAGAATCGATTGGTCCTGCAGCCTTTTTTCACAATGGAGTTCGGCAATGTCATCATTTTCAAACAGGGCCGATACCACATGTGTATTATTTCTCGTTATCACTAATTTTCGGTTCATAATTTTTCCCTTAATCAAACAATCTCGCTTCCCAGCTTCTCCAGCGGTACCAAATTATCTTCACCGTCTCTGGCATAAGTCTCCAGACGATGGCAGGTAAAAGAAATATCATCCTCAGATAAGCCGGCATATTGCCGGAACGCTTTCATCACCAGATCCGGCTTTAAATTCTGTGCACTTCCGGTCGCCACTTCCATAAAAAAGCCGCCCGGCAATGCCTGAAAACGGTAGATCATTGGTTTAATATCGATCATCTGCTCACTGCGCTTGGTCTGCTTTAAGATGATAATTTCCGGTTGGTCAAAGAAACGTCCGGTCAGCTCCTGGTGATTCTCCGGTAATTCTCCGGACTTCACAAGACACCGATAATCAGCCGCCGCCACGATAGTCATGCCGGCGCTTTTTTTAGTATCCGGAATTTGTACAAAACTGAGCACTTCCGTCCCTTCTACCAGTACCTCATTCAATCGCGCAACCGCTTCACGGCTGTTGAGAGCTTCAGTTAGTTCAATATCAAAATACTCACCGTCACTGGTCAACCCCACCCCCAGCGGATGGGCAAAGGACATGATCATATGAGGACTGTAGCCGCCGCTAAACGCGATTGGAATATCAGCCCGCCGCATTGCCTTTTGAAAATAGCGCAAAAGATCAAGATGTCCAATAAATTTCATCACGCCGAATTTACGGAATTTAACCCTTGCTTTCAATGCAGACACCTCCTTCATACATTCCTATACCACAACCGGCGCAACGTGTCCGGCAGTTTGGTGTTACCTTTTCATTCATGGCGTTCTCCCGTTCCCGGATCAAAAATTTCTTAGTCACGCCGATATCGATAAAATCCCACGGCAATATTTCCTCTACACTGCGCTCCCGCAAATTATAAAAGGCAATATCAATTCCCGTATTATCAAATGCCTGCAGCCATTTATCATGATCGAATTCTTCGGTCCAGGCATCATAAAGGCAGCCCAGTCGATAAGCTTCCAGCAGTACTTGTCCGACCCGCCGGTCACCGCGGGCAAAAACGCCTTCCAGCACCGTTACATCCGGCTCGTGCCAATTATAGCGCAGACTCTTGCGGTTGTGCTGCTCCCGGAATTCCTGATTGACCAGCCGGGCTTTGGCTATATATTCTTCCCGGGTATGCATCGTTTCCCACTGGAAGGGGGTAAATGGCTTCGGTACAAAAAAGGAAGTGCTGGCCGTAATCTGACATTTTCCCTTCCTCTGATCCTTTGGAATCTCATAATATTGTCTCGCCACCGCTTCAGCCAAATGGGTGATACCCTTCATATCTTCTTCAGTTTCACTGGGGAGCCCCAGCATAAAGTACAGTTTGACTTTCGTCCAACCGCCGGCAAAAGCCTGTTCTGCACCCTGCAGGATGACCTCTTCGGACAGCCCTTTGTTGATAACATCGCGCAGTCGCTGCGTTCCCGCTTCCGGTGCAAATGTCAGGCTGCTCTTACGGATATCCTGGACTCTTTGCATCACATCCAGGGAAAATGCATCGATCCGCAGCGATGGCAGCGAAATGTTAATCCCCTTGCCGGCAAATTCTTCGATCAAAAAGGTTACCAGCTCTTTCAGTTCCGAATAATCACTGGAACTCAGGGAACTGAGTGATATCTCCTCATGACCGGTGTTCTTCACCATTTTATATGCATAATCTTTCAGTACCGCCACATCACGTTCCCGTGTCGGACGGTATATCATACCTGCCTGACAGAACCGGCATCCCCGGATACAGCCCCTCTGAATCTCCAGCACCACCCGGTCCTGGATAGCTTTGATAAAAGGCACGACCGGCTTTTGGGGATAGTAAGTATGGGATATATCTTTTACCATCTGTTTTTTTATCTGTTCTTTAGCATGTATGTTATTGGCCGCAAATGCCGCGATCGTACCATCCTCCTGATAAGTGACATCATAAAAAGAAGGTACATATATCCCTTCAATTTCAGCAGCTTTTTCTAAAAATTCGTTTCTGGTCCCACCACAGTGCCTGTTCTCTTTATAGGCATCCAGCAGTTGATCGTATACCGTTTCACCCTCACCAATATAAAACAGATCAAAATAATCAGCCAGCGGTTCCGGATTATAAGTACAGGGGCCGCCGCCGATCACGATCGGATCATTTTCCCGCCGGTCTTTCGCTGCCATCGGTATCTGCCCCAGATCCAGTATCTGGAGAATATTGGTGTAGCACATCTCATACTGGATGGTAATTCCCAGAAAATCAAAATCCTTCAGTGGTTCCTGCGATTCCAGGGCAAACAGGGGAATATTGTCACGCCGCATGATCTTATCCAGATCGGTCCACGGTGCATATACCCGTTCACACCAGGTATCCTCCCGTCGGTTAAACATATCATATAATATCTGGATACCCAGATGTGACATCCCAATTTCATATACATCCGGAAAGCACATGGCGAACCGGATGCTAATATCATTTTTATCTTTCATTACTGAATTCACTTCATTGCCGATGTAGCGTGCCGGCTTTTCTATTTTCATCAGTATGTCGTCTGATAGCGCTAGTTTTCTCATACTTGTCTCCTTTGCAATGTTCATATTATAACATAAAGCAATGGGAAATCCTATTCATTTTGTCATCAAAAAAGCGCCCTCCTGAAAGGATAGACGCATTTTTTAATCATCTTATGCTTCCGGCATCAGTGCCGCCTCAATCGTATCCATATCCTCATCAGATATAGAATAAATATAATCATCATCGTGAGTTACTTCGATCTGAATAGTAACAGCCTCTTCGTAATTGGCTGCCTGGCTGCATTCCCGCATGTAATCCAAGGTAAAATTGAGAATCTCCTGATCGCTTGGTACCTCTGTTGCATCAGCGAACACTTCCATCATCTTATCGTTGATACCGCTGTTAAACTTCTTATAAGTATCAACCGGCGTGATCTCAATCGTAACCAGGTAATTCTTATCTTCCGTCTCTTCAGCTTCTTTTACTTCATATTTGACAGTGTGATAAATCTCATTGACCGTCTGATAATATTGATCCAGCTCCTCATCGGTTAGTTCCAGATCATCATAAGAATCGACAAGATCAGCCTTTTCTATCTCAACAATCCCCTGCTTGGCCTCTTCTTCCGTTTGCTCGGTGAACTCAGCAAATGCCTCGTATTCCTGATAATATATCGCGTCTAAATATGCCTTTACATAACCGGCCGCATCAAATTTCGTCGCGTTACACGCGCTCATACTGACAAACATACAAATCAGAAGCATCAACGCTCCTGCCTTTTTTACTGCCTGTTTCATATCTGATGTCCTCTCCTTTTACCCTACTTATAATTTTATGACAGTATAACAGAGTGAACCAGAAAAAGCAATATTATTCTTACAAACTTTTCCAAACCTGGCGGATATCTATTTCATAACCGATTTCCTCAGTAATCCTTTCACTGTTGACATTCAGCACCTTGGTCCCGCGGTAATCCATAACCACAAACAGAGCAAAAATCAATGCACAGACAAATAGGCGAATGCCAAACGTACTCTTCGGCAGACCCTCAGCCCCTTCCGAATTTCCGTATAATGATGTATAAGATGCACGATAGCGCGGATGCACAGCCGGCAGAAAGCCCCGGTCACGATAAGCCGTCTGGGCACTTTCCAGCAATTCTTTTCTTCTTTTCTCGGTTGAATTCATAGATTCCTCCTCAAACAAAAAACGAGATATACATTGTTACCTTAATGTATGTCTCATTTTTTATCCTTAGTACTATCTTTCCGCTAATTCTTTGATAATATCATCCCAGGTAATCCCCTTTTCTACCATCAGGACCATTGCATGATAGAGAAAATCGGATAATTCATACTTGATTTCTTCCGGATTCGGATTTTTCGCAGCTATCACTAGTTCGGTCGCCTCTTCGCCGATCTTTTTCAGTATTTTATCAATCCCCTTATCAAACAGATAATTCGTATAAGAACCTTCCTTGGGATTCTCTTTGCGGTCTAATATGGTCGCATACACCAGCTCGAATACTTTCAGCGGGTTGGTCTCATCGCCATCCTCTTCCAGCAGCGGGGTGAAGAAACAGCTGGCATTTCCTGTATGGCAGGCCGGTCCGATCTGATCCACCTGTGCCAGCAGGGTATCCTTATCGCAATCGATCGATAAAGATTTTACATATTGATGATGTCCCGAAGTCTCACCCTTTACCCACAATGCATTCCGGCTGCGGCTGTAATAGGTCATCGTACCGGTCTTGATGGTATCGTTAAAGGCCTGCTCGTTCATATAAGCCATCATCAGTACTTCCCCGGTTTTATAATTCTGGGCAATGACCGGCAGCAAACCGTCGCAATTCAATTTAAATGCCGAAAACGGAATAGCACTTTCAAATGAAGTCATTTTAATATCCAGTTCGGTGCAGCGCACCTTGAAGTCAGACAAATTCATAGATGTCTGGCTGATATACAAGCCGGATAACCCCTTAACCTTTTCAAACTGCAGAATTGCAAATAACTCTTCCTCTTCCATCGTATCGGTCAGCACGATAAACGGAATATCGGTCACATTGACCACCGAATTGAGGTCCAGCCGGTGCATAAAAATCAACTGGCTGCTGCGGTTAGCAATGGTCTGCTGATGTTTGAACAGGGTGTCGAAATCATTCAGCGATACGGCAATCTTCTCTTTGCCAAAACGTTTTTCAGCGCTTTCAATTAGTTCTTCGCCGTTCCTGGAGAAATTCAGAATCGCCCGTTTAGCACCAGCATACAGGAACTTCTTCACATCTTCCAGCCGCTTCACATTACCGCCGGCAATGATCGGGATACGGACCAGCCGATGCATCTTTTTGACCATTTCAACCGCCTGATCATGTTCCTGATCTTCCTCCGAAAGATCAAATACCAGCAGCTCATCAGCACCACTGTCACTGTAAAACTTCGCCAGCGCCACCGGATCATCGTTTACTGACTCCAGGTCATCAAACCATTTCACAGCTTTCCCTCGATAAATAAAAACGCAGGGAATTAATTGTTTATAACTCATTACAAACTTCCTTTCGTAGACCACACTGCTTGATTCAGGCGCGGTTCGACCGATACGGCCATCGCCAGAGCTTTGCCGAATCCTTTAAACAGGGCCTCAGCAATGTGGTGATTATTCATTCCGTCCATCATCTTCAGATGTATATTCATTCCGGCGCTGTAAGAGACCGCATAGAAAAATTCCCGGACCATCTCCGCATCCATGTCTCCCAGCCGGTCAGCAGTAAATTCTGCATTGAAATTGAGATATGGCCGGCCGGCCAAATCAACAGCCGCCAAAATCAAAGTCTCATCCATCGGCAGCATAAAATGACCGTACCGCTTAATCCCTTTTTTGTCACCCAGAGCCTTGGCAATGCACTCTCCCAACACAATCCCGGTATCTTCAACGGTATGATGACAATCAACCTCCAGATCACCGGTCGTCTTGACGGTCAGATCAAACAGGCCATGTCTGGCAAAGCCATCCAGCATATGATCAAAAAATCCTACACCGGTTGAAATATTGTTGTTCCCCTGACCATCTAAATTAAGATTAAGGGTTATATCCGTTTCTTTGGTTTTTCTTGTACAAGTTGCTGTTCTGCACTCCATACGATCAGCCTCCTATTCGTTCTCAAAACGTACTTTGATTGAATTTGCATGTGCCGTAAGCCCCTCTGACGTCGCGAAAATCTCTACATCTTCATGGACTTTCTCCAGCGCTTCCCGGGAATAAGCGATAATACTGGACTTTTTAATAAAGTCATCGACTGAAAGCGGAGAAAAGAATTTTGCTGTCCCGTTGGTGGGAAGGACGTGATTAGGCCCGGCAAAATAATCACCCAGCGGCTCCGAACTGTACTCACCAATAAAAACAGCACCGGCGTTACGGATTTTGGTCATGACATTATAGGGGTCCCGGGTCATGATCTCCAGATGCTCAGAAGCGATCTCATTGGCAATATCGATAGCTTCATCCAGCGTATCGGCAATGAATATATAGCCATAATCATCCAGAGACTTTTGAATGATTTCCTTCCGGCTCAGTGTCTGCAGAAACACATCAACCTCTTCCGCCACCCGCTGTGCCAGCTTTTCGTCAGTGGTCACCAAAATAGCTGAGGCCAGTTCATCGTGCTCAGCCTGTGACAGCAGATCAGCCGCAACATACCGCGGATTTGCCGTCGAATCTGCGATTATGAGGATTTCACTGGGACCGGCAATAGAATCGATGCTGACGTGCCCGTAAACCGCTTTTTTAGCCAGAGCCACATAGATATTGCCCGGTCCGACAATTTTATCCACTTTCGGGATGCTTTCGGTACCATATGCCAGTGCACCGATCGCCTGAGCACCGCCGGCTTTATAGATACTGGTAATCCCGCACTCAGCCGCCGCCACCAATGTGGTCGGCCTGACTGTACCGTCCGGAGACGGCGGCGTAGTCATAATGATATCATCCACGCCGGCCACTTTTGCCGGCATAATGTTCATTAACACCGAAGATGGATATGCCGCTTTGCCGCCCGGAACATATACTCCGACCCGCTCCAGGGGGGTTATCTTCTGTCCCAGCATACTGCCGTCAGGCTTACTGTCAAACCAGCTGTAGCGAAGCTGTTTGACATGATACTCTTCAATCTGTACGATGGCTTTGCGGATGACTTCCACCAGTTTTGGATCCACTTGCGCATAAGCATCTTTTATTTCCTGCCCGGTTACCATTATGTTGGCGGCGGAGATCTCAGCCCGGTCAAATTCCTTTGCAAAACGGAATACCGCTTGATCTTTTTCTTTTTTCACCGCATCTAAGATTGCGCTTACCCGCGCTTCATATTCACCATAGCTATTGGGACTGCGTTTTAACAGATTCTCCAATAAATTTTCTTTTGTATTTGCATTTAACCTTTTAATCTTCATCTTTTCTCCTATACCAGCTTCTGCAGATCGACCAGCAGCCGATTAATGCGGTCGCTTTCCATCCGCATGCTAACCGGATTAACGATCATCCGGGCCGAAAGCGGACAAATCTCTTCCAGCACTTCCAATCCATTCTCACGCAGCGTCGAACCGGTCTCAACGATATCGACAATAACTTCCGCCAGCCCCACGATCGGCGCCAGCTCAATCGAACCATTCAGTTTGATGATCTCCACTGTCTGCAGCTTTTTGTTATAAAAATAATCTTTAGCAATTCCCGGATACTTAGTTGCAACCCGTATCAATTCCCGGTTACTGAGCAGTTCTTTAGCATCAGCCGGCCCGCACACACACATCCGGCAGGCACCAAATTCCAGCTTCAGTACCTCATGGACCTTCCGGCGCTCTTCCATAATGGTATCCTTTCCGACCACCCCGATATCTGCCGCCCCGTACTCAACATAAGTCGGCACGTCCGGACCCTTGGCGAGAAAAAACTTAAGTTTCAGTTCTTCATTTACAAAGATCAGTTTCCGTGAATCCTTATCTTTCATCTCTTCACAGGTAATCCCCACCCGTTCTAATAATTCCAGTGTCTGTTTAGCCAGCCGCCCCTTCCCCAGGGCAAATGTTAAATATCTCATATATATCTCCTATGTTATATGTCTCAGTCATTGATGACTTTCTGTTCTCCGGTCTTTAAGTTATACATCTGTATCTCCCGGCCATGCTGCAGATATACCATGCTGCCCGCAAAATTGCGCAGCCCGTATGCAACATAATCTTCCACCGTCTGGTCAGATTCCTTTTTGATGATTTCCGTATTCTTGTTTTTCCCCCGCAATTCGCGGGCCAGGCTTACAGCCTCTGCCTCCTTGCCGTCATCATAGAGGATCAGGGTATTAGAATCAGGGTAAGGAATATAGATTTTCTGCCGGGTCAGAGCGTTCATTAAATCGTCAACGATGATTACAAAACCGATCGACGGCGACGGCCGGCCGAACTTTTCCAGCAGCTGGTCATAACGTCCGCCTTTCACCACCGCATCACCGGTGCCATATGTATATCCGCGGAAAACGATGCCGGTATAATATCCGTAGGTTCCGCTCATGCTTAGATCAAAGGTGATAAATCTCTGAACATCATAATAACCCAGCATTTTATGAACTGCTTCCAGTCTTTCAATAGCCCTTACCGCTCTCTCATTTGGCGCAATTGTTTTCGCTTTGGCCAGGACTTCCACCCCGCCGACCAGAGATGGTAAGGTTGAAAAGGCTGTCTTTGCACTGTTCTTGGCATTGAGCTCCTTCAAATAGTCATCCACACCGAAATAATTGCGGTTACCAATCAGTTCCCGCAGCCGCTTTTCCTGTTCTTCTTCCAGTCCGGCATCTTCTAACAGACAGCGGAAGAACTGGGCATTGCCGACATGGATCTGAAAGGTCTCAAGTCCGGAACTCTTCAGGCAATCCACTACCATAGCCAGCATTTCCGCATCGGCCTCGACCAAATCATCGCCGATGCATTCTGCCCCCATCTGAGTATGCTCTTTCGGGTGCCCCTGATAACTGGAATGGTTGATAAAAGTGTTGCCGATATAGCATAAACGCATCTGCATCGGCTCTTGTTCACCTATAGCCGCTGCCACCCGCGCGATGGACGGTGTAATGTCCGGCCGCAATACCAGAGTATTACCTTCACGGTCAAAAAATTTATAAAGTTCTTTGGATGCGATCGTCCCGACCTCTTTTCGGAACACATCAAAAAACTCAAAAGTCGGTGTCTGGATATCATGATAGCCATATAGATGCAGAATGTTATGCAACCGGCGCTGCAGTGATAATTTCTTACCGCACTCTTTATTATATATATCTCTTACACCTTCCGGTGTATGCAATAATTGTTGTTTCATAATTTCCTCCCGGGTTATATTTTTCACTTTAGCCTGCTACTACGATAAATCTAATTGATTATACGAGCATTCGCTCTGCTTGTCAAGTTAACCACGCAAACCCAGATCCCGCTGGATGGCATCCAGATATGGAACCATAAAGCCGTTCCTCATCGAAATAAAGAAAAGCTGGTCTAACTCCTCAAAACGAAAACTTTTCCGGCCGCCTTCTTTAAAACGGTTCCAAAAGTCCAGCAATTCCTGAAACCGCAGGTAATATAATTCATTTCTCCCGCTGTAATAGATGACGATAAAGGCAATTCCTTCCTGTTCTTCAAACTCCTGCATAAATTCCACCTGATGCTGGTGGATGTTCTGCAGCGGAAAGGTGTCGGTATTGCATTCTTTCGCATCAAAACACACCGGTATTCCCTGAACGACACCGATATAGTCAACCGTACTCTTCTGGTCAAAATAAGCCAGGGTAATATGCCGGTGTTCTTTATCTATCTTTACTGGTGTGATAGGGGTCGGCACCTTTTGTATCAGTCCCAATTTCTTTTCGCGGTAATATTCATTTGTCCGGTTGATAAAGTCTTCCAGGGTTGATCCCCGGAGACCTCTAGAATTCCAAGTCGCCATTGATTACTTCCTTTGCTATTTTATGGAACAGGTCTGGCGGCGATGCCGTAAATATCTGCCCGGCAAGCTGCTCAAGACGGCCGCAGTTTTGCGGCAGCTCCAGACGGTAAGAATGAAGCAGTTGGGATGTCAGACCATAGGCCTGCTTCAGGTGATCATTGACCATCCGGCTACCGTATTTATAGTCTCCTGCAATGGGATGACCAATTGATGCCAGATGGGCACGGATCTGATGGGTCCGGCCGGTAATCAGATGGACCTCCAGCAGCGAATATTCCGTTCCGGACTCAAGCGGAACATATTCTGTTTCGATTGCCATACTTCCCGTTTTTTCCGTTTTTGTTACCTTTACCTGATTGGCTTTCTCATCTTTGGTCAGATAACCACGGATGCGTTGCGGGGCAGAAACCTTCCCCCTGACGATACACAGATAATATTTTTGCAAACTCCGGTCATGAAACAGCCTGCCCATATCCTGCAGTCCGGCCATGCTCTTGCCTGCCGCCAGAATCCCGCTGGTATTTCGGTCCAGCCGGTTGCAGACACCGGGCCGGAAACTCCTTAAACTATCTTTAGTCATCTGACCGCTTGCTAATAGATAGGATATAATATATTCTACCACAGAAATATCATCCGGTGCAGCCTTTTGCGACAATAAACCCACCGGCTTATTGATCAGCAGCACTTGCTCATCTTCGTAAATAATATCTATTTTGCCGGTCGTCTTCTGGATCTTTGGACGAGAGAATTTACGGATAGTTTCATCGGCCAGAAACAGACTGACCATATCTCCATCAGCCAGCTTTTCATTTCCGGAAGCCTTTTTCCCATTTAAAGTGATATTCTTTTTCCGCAGCATCTTATAGATAAAGCTCTTCGGTGCCGCATTGAAATATTTTTCCAACATCTTGTTAAAACGCTGTCCGGCCTCATTGGCCGTTATTTCGATTTGCTGCATATACATCCTGACATATCATAGCGAAAGGTTCAGCAGAACCCGCTTGATATTCTCTTCCTTTTCCTTGCTGTCTTTTTGATTCTTCCCGGCCAACCGGTTCATTTCCTTCACCCGGTTTAAAAATGCCGGATAATCATCAAATATTTTCACTGACACATCACTTAACCGGTTCTGATTCATCATAGTTTTCAGATAGGTGCCGATATCATCGGCATCCACTTTGCGATATCCGGTATAGCCGCAGACTGTATTGTCATAAACCGCGGTTATTTCCACCGGCATAATCTTTTCCGAACTGGTAATGACCGTCTCATATAGTATCATCAGGGCTCCGGCATTTTCCGCTGCCTCTCTTCCCTTCTCCGGTACCACCGACCGGTAAGGCAGCAGCGTGATCAGCTGAACCAGAATTTTGGCTCCCGGAAGACATAACATGATAGCGATAAATGTAAACCAGTTTAATTTCGTACCATTTACGATATAACCGCTGATCAGTAACACCAGAACGGCGCAAAATACGGCTCCGGCTCTCAATGCCCGCCGTTTCTTTTCCCGATCGATATATCCGTGTGCTCCTTTTAGCGCTGCCATCAATCATCGTCCTCTTTTCTTATGAATATTGCGAATGGTCTTCTTTTTCTTCGGCTTTTCCTTCGGTACATATCGGTCTTGATCCGGCCGCCGCGGACGGATCAGGCATTTCTTATCAAATCCGATCAGATCGGTCCGGCCGGCCTTTTTCAGCGCTTCTGCCACCAGTGCGTAATTCTTCGGATTGCGGTATTGGATCAGGGCCCGCTGCATCGCCTTCTCATGCGGATTCACCGGTACATATACCGGCTTCATGGTCCGCGGATCAACGCCGGTGTAATACATGCAGGTAGATATCGTGGAAGGGGTTGGATAAAAATCCTGCACCTGTTCCGGCATATATCCTAAATCCCGCAGATGTTCCGCCAGCTCTACCGCTTCCTTTAGAGTAGAACCGGGGTGGGAAGACATCAGATACGGTACGAGAAATTGCTTTTTCCCTAAAGCCTCATTGATTTCCCGATATTTCTTCGTAAATCCCCGATACACCTCGTTCTCCGGTTTGCCCATATATTTCAGGACTGTATCCGATACATGTTCCGGCGCCACCTTCAGCTGACCACTGACATGATGTTCACATAATTCGCGAAAAAATGTGTCGTCAGGATCGGCCATAACATAATCAAACCGAATTCCGGAACGGATGAAGACCTTTTTTACATTGGGCAGTTCCCGCAGCTTACGCAGCAGCTTCAGGTAATCCCGATGGTCAGCTTTTAAATTTTTACAAGGCTTGGGGAACAAACATTGTTTTTCCCTGCAAACACCATGTTCCAATTGTTTATCACACGACGGAAAACGAAAGTCAGCAGTCGGCCCTCCGACATCATGAATATATCCTTTAAAGTCAGGATCCCAGACAAACTGTTTTGCTTCTGCCAGCATTGATTCGTGGCTGCGGCTCTGGATGGTCCGGCCCTGATGGAAGGTCAATGCACAAAAGCTGCATCCGCCAAAACAGCCGCGATTGCTGATCAGGCTGTATTTCACTTCCTGAATAGCCGGAATCCCGCCGGCTGCTTCGTAAGAAGGATGATAGGTGCGCATGTAGGGATAGCTGTATATCCTGTCCATCTCTGACTGTGTCAGCGGTTTAGACGGTGGATTCTGCACCACACAGAGCTGATCGGCATACGGTTCTACCAGCCGCTTTGCCGTAAATGGATCGGTATTCAAATACTGGGTATAAAAACTTCTGGCATAATTCAGTTTATCGGCCTTCAGCCCGGCGAAGCTTTCCAGAGTAAGTCGGTCATATACGCTTTCCGGTGAATCGGTCTTGTAAACCGTTCCATCGATAAAAGTGATATCGGAGACAGCGATCCCGCTGTCCAGCGCTTCAGCGATTTCCACAACCGAACGCTCACCCATACCGTAAGATATCAGATCGGCACCGGAATCCAGCAGAATGGAACGCTTTAATTTACCGGACCAGTAATCATAATGGGCCAGACGCCGCAGGCTGGCTTCGATCCCTCCGAGGATAACCGGCGTCTCTTTATACACCTGACGAATCAGATTGCCATATACAACCGCAGCATAATCCGGTCTTTTCCCCATTACACCGCCGGGTGTATAAGCGTCGCTGCTGCGCCGTCTTTTGGAGACTGAATAATGGTTTACCATCGAATCCATATTGCCGCCCGACACCAGAAAGCCAAGCCTTGGCTCACCAAATTCGGTAATGCTGTTTTTATCTTTCCAGTCAGGCTGCGCGATCATTCCGATTCTGTAGCCGTGCGCTTCTAAGACACGGGTAATGATGGCGTGTCCAAATGAAGGATGGTCAACATACGCGTCTCCGCTGACATATACAAAATCAACTTGATCCCAGCCTCGCTTTTCCATCCCGGCCTTTGATACAGGTAAAAAATCATGCATGGTTAAAGTACCTCATATTGCCCGTTAATAATATCATCGTAGCTATGTATATAATAATCAGCCAGCTGCCGTTTTTTCGCTTCCAGCTGCCGGGAATAATCGTCATCGACGGCACATACTGTCATACCGGCATTACGGCCGGCCAGAATCCCGTTCGGAACATCTTCAAAAACCAGACAGCATTCCGGTGAAAGCCGCAGATCATCGGCCACTTTCAGATAAACATCCGGAGCCGGTTTCCCGGCCGCCACTTCACAGGACGTCCGGAATGAATCGAAGAAATCATCAATTCTCAGCGCCTTAAGGGTTGCAGCAGCCAGTTCCCGGCCATTGCTGGTAGCAATGCCGCAGCGGATATCATTCTGTCTGAGATTCTCTAAAAAATTATATACACCCGGTTTCAGCGGAACTTTTTTCGTATACCATTCATAAGCCATTTCGGTCCAGTCCTGCTTGACCTCTTCCAAAGTGCGCGGCAAGGTCGGAAAAGTGTCCAGAAAATACCGGGCTGTTTCGGTAAAACTCATCCCCTCCATCGCTTCCCCAAACCCCTGCGGAATAGACAAGCCAAACCGTTCGACATAGTTTACATCGATTTCCGGCCAGATCCACATGGAATCCACCAGAGTTCCATCCAAATCAAAAATGACTGCTTTTTTATCCTTTAACATAAATCGTTCAACTCCTTATCCGTTAATAACCTGTATTCTCCCGGCCCAAGTGCTCTATCAAGGTACAGACCGCCCATCGCCAGACGTTTGAGATAGGTTACTTCTTTTCCAATCGCCCGGAACATCCGCTTGACCTGATGAAATTTTCCTTCTTGGATGGTCAGGCGTATTTCTGACTGCATCCGTTTCCGGTCGACCGATAATATTTCCAATACCGCTTCCCGGGTCAAGTGTTCTTCACCGATGTCAACCCCGCTGCGAAATAACTGTACATCCTCATCAGAAACAATTCCGCTGACCACCGCATAATAAACTTTATCAACATGTTTTTTTGGTTCCAGCAGCCGGTATGCAAGTGCACCGTCATTGGTGATCAGCAGTAAGCCTTCCGTATCCTTGTCCAGGCGCCCGACAGGAAATAAATCCCTGCGCTTCTTATCGGCGATCAGATCAAGCACCGTTTTGTCCCGGCGGTCGGTCGTTGCCGATACAACCCCGGCCGGCTTATTCAGCATATAATATTCATACTCCTGATAGTCCAGTAAGCCGCCCATATAGGATACCCGCTGTTTCCCGGTATCAATCCTGGTCTTCGGTTGTTTCACTGTCCGGCCGTCCACTTCCACTTTACCGCCGATGATATCCCGCTTAACTTCCGAACGTGTACCAAAGCCCATATCGGCCAGATATTTATCTAAACGCATCATTCTTATTTCCATCTCCATCCCGGCAGATACTTATTCTTCAGTGTACCCTGAGCAACCTTTCCCCAGCCCAGCGGAAAGCCATCAACACACACCAGTACCCAGCCTTTTTGGCCATTTTCCTGATCAGCCACATCAAGCGTCTCACCCTTTAGGTATTTGACCGTTCGTTCATCATTGGCGGAAAACGAAATCACATGCTGATACTCATCTCTGCGCAGACACATCGCCAGCGCCTGGCTCGGCTCAAAACGATTCTTTTTCAACTCCCCCAGCAGCAAGCCGGTCCGCAGAAAGCGCAGGCCGTTCACATCCGGTACACTCTCCGGCATATAGTATACCCGTTCACCATGAATGTCCAGCCGAGTGCTGTCCAGTTCCCATCTGACCGCTTCAAAAAAGGCTGCCAGTTCAGCCCGCACCGCCTTTTCCCCTGTTTTTCCGGCCGCCCTTAAAGCGGCCGCCCCAGCTTCTTCGGTTTTCCTGAGAAGAGCGATATAATGGCCTTCACCGGCCATTTTATGAGGCCAGATACGGATCGTTTTACGCAATTCTTCATTGCTATTTCCCGACATGGCCGGGTATCCCTCGCTAAATCCGGAATAAGGTTCCATATTACAAATTTCGAATTCAGGGCACTGCTCCAGAAGATACTCGATGGCCATTTCATTTTCGGACGGATCAAAAGTACAGGTGGAATAGAGTACCATTCCGCCAGGCTTCAGCATTTTAACTGCTTTCAGCAGGATATCACGCTGGATTTTAGAAAAGAACTCCGGGCCATGTTCCTCCCATGCCCGCATCATCCTTTTATCCTTACGGAACATTCCTTCACCGGAGCAGGGCGCATCAATCAGTATCTTGTCAAAGTACCCTGCAAAGTAATCCACCAGCTTTCCCGGTTCCTCACTCAGCACCAGTATGTTACCGATTCCGAATACTTCGATATTTTTCAACAACCCCTTGGCTCTGGAATTGCTGATATCATTAGCGACTAACACTCCTTCACCGTTAAGCTTGACTCCCAGCTCAGTTGATTTACCACCGGGTGCAGCACAGATATCCAGTATTTTGTCGCCCGGTTCCACTTTAAGCCGGCTGGCTGGTGTCATCGCACTGGGTTCCTGCAGATAATAGAGGCCGGCATAATAATAAGGATGCTTGGCCGGTGAAACCTGCTCACCATTATAATAAAAGCCGTTCTCGATCCATGGTATAGGCGTGATATCAAACGGACAAATCTTCTTAAATTCAGGGGTGCTTATCTTTCTGTTATTGACCCTGAGGCCATATAAGCGGGGTTGATCAAAACAGTCCATATATGCTTCATATTCATCCCCCAGTAATTTCTTTATCTTTTCATCAAAAGTACGCGGTAAATTCATCTATCTCCTCCAGCAGATCCTCATCAAGCTCAAAAACCCGGTCAAGTGTTCATGGTAATTTAGTATATCATATTTCTGTATGTTCATCTACGAGTATGCATAGTTTAGTTTATGATTTTCTAAAAATTTAAGAATCCAGTAAGGGTTCACACTGACCTCTTCACCGTTCGGATTAATGTAGATTCCGATATGCAGATGAACATCGAATTTACCGGTCGTCCCTTCATCACCATATCCGCTGTTCCCCATGAACCCCAGCAATTGTCCCGCCTGCACCATATCCCCTTCTTCAATGTTAGCATAAGAGCTGAGATGGGCATAATAAAAGTAGCCCCCGCTTGGCGATGTGATGCCAATGCGGTAGCCCCCTTTTTCCAGCCAGCCTTTATTGGTAACGACACCATCCGTCATGCTGACCACCGGATATAAGCCGGCTACATTTTTACCGGCCATGATATCGGTTCCTTCGTGCGCCCGCTTTCCTCCATAACTACGCTCACCCATCCACGAATCAGCAAAGGTGATACTAAGCTTTTTGTTTTCTGTCGATACCGGCACCGGAAAATATGTAATATCGTTCCATATCGCATTACAATATGCTTTGTATTCCGTCCACTGCTGATTTTTTTTCCATTTAGTTTCCAGCTTCATCATCTTGGTTTCAGAAAAAGTATAAGTAAAAGTATTGTAACCAAACTTACTCTCTAAAAGATAGAGACCCACCGCCGTTCCTCTTTTCGCCGCCGGCTGTTCCTCTATGTAATCCATCACCTGCCGGTTCAGCGCCTGGGTACGAAATTCGTCGGATTTAGTTGTTTTACCGCTCAGCCGGTGCATTCTCCCAGCCTCTTCCGCCCGGCCGATCAGAAGAATATCTATAAATGCAAATAGTAATACAAGAAGGAATATCTTACAGAATGTGTTTTGCCTCATTCCAAACCCCTTTTTGTATCACTATATGATTCTTCCCGCTTCTTAATACCCTACATTATCTTTTCTCTAATCACGGCAGTTTGCCAGCATCGCTTTCAAAAACTCCCACATCCGCATCGTTGATGCAATATCCAGGCGCTCATGCACCGAATGAATATCATAAGTAATCGGTCCGAAAGAAATACAATCGAGTTCCGGCTTTTTGCCGGACAGGATACCGCACTCCAACCCGGCGTGAATGGTCGTAATAACCGGTTCCCGGTCGAATAGCTGTCTAAACGTGTCTGCTGCAATCTGCCGCAGTCTGGAATCCGGCCGGTACATCCAGGCCGGATACTGACCTGATATTTCGCTCTTCATCTCCATCTGGGCAGCCCATGCATTCAATGTTTCCTGCATCTCATCCAGTTTGCTGGTGACCGAACTGCGGATCAGATAGACCACCGTAAAATTGCTCTCTTCAGTGAAAACCATGCCCATATTCAGTGATGTTTCAACCAATCCCTTCAGGGAACGGCTCTCTCCCTGAACACCATAAGGAGTACAGGCAAGGACAAAGATTGCCTTATCCGAGCACGTTTTAGTCATGCATGCTGCCGTCTTCGTGCTCATTTCGCAAGTGACCTCCATATCCGGCTCATCTTCCTGAAATTCTGTCCGCCATGTTTCTGCCATCTTATCGATCATCCGCTTTACCTTTTCACCGTTATCAGTGACAATCCGGGCCTTACAGCTGGGGGTGATGACATTATCTTTTGAACCACCGAAACAGTCGATCAGCCGGAGTTCTGTATTCTGATTCAGCCGGTTCAGCAACCGGGCCATCATTTTATTGGCATTTCCCCTTTGCTGGTCGATTTCCGAACCAGAGTGTCCGCCCCGCAAACCGCCGATCTGAATGGTAACGATATCGCCATCTCGCTGCTCACGCTTAATCGGCAGCGTAAATGTCTGCCGGAAACCACCGGCACATCCCGCCAGGATGGTTCCTTCTACATCAGAATCAATATTAAGCAGACGGGTACCGTTTAACTGAGATATATTAAGCGCTGCTGCGCCGCCCATGCCGACCTCTTCATCGACCGTAAACAGGGCTTCGACCGGCGGATGGGGAATATCCTCACTATCAAGGACCGCCAAGGCATAAGCAACCGCAATCCCATCATCCGCTCCCAGTGTCGTTCCCCGGGCCTTGATAAAACCATCTTCAATAAACAAATCCAACCCATCTTTCTTAAAATCATGGGACGAACCTTCCACTTTTTCGCATACCATATCCAGATGCCCCTGGAGGATCACCGGAGCAGCATTTTCATACCCTTTTGTACCGGATTTCTTAATAATGATATTATTGACTTCATCCTGAATCACTTTCAGATTCCGCTTCCTGGCAAACTCCACACAATAATCGCTGATCCGCCTGGTATCGAATGTCTCCCTTGGTATTGCAGATATCTCCTCAAAGAAGCCAAATACCGAACTTGGTTGTAATCCTTCTAAAACACCCATAATTCCACCTACTTTCCAATCATTTTCACATACCCTCCCTTGACAATGTACTACACGCCTCAAGCCCCCGGTTTTTGCTGATTTACTGCGTTATCGTCAGTCGGCGTACATCCAGTACGCCTCGTTCCTCTGCCTTGTAAATCAGCAAAAACCGGGGGCTGAGGTCGAAGAGTTTTGAAGCATCAATTTTTTATTCTACAAGGCACTGGATTGAAGCGTACTGGACGTACGCTGATTGACAGTAACGAAGTAGAATTAAAAATTGTTGTTTCAAAACCGTGTAGTACATTGTCAAGGGAGGGTACGTATATTGTTTCACATCAGACATAAAAAATCAATCGGTTCCATATAGTTTTATGAAAGATTTTTATACGGAGCTAATTATGAAAAAACGTCTTTTGACCGTTTTCATTATTTTACTTTTTCTGATCATGCTTTGCCTGCCAAAGCAGGTGCTTAACGGAGCAACCGAAGGATTGCTGCTCTGGTTCCAGATCGTATTGCCGACCTTGCTGCCCTTTATGATTATAACGAATCTTCTGATCAGTACAAATGCTGTATCCTATATTTCCCGCTTCCTAAGTCCCATCCTTCGGCCGCTGTTCGGCATTTCCGGCGCCGGCTGCTTCTGTGTGCTGGCAGGATTCCTGTGCGGTTACCCGATGGGTGCCAAAGTAACCGGCGACCTGGTCACCACCGGTCAAATATCCAGAGCGGAAGGCAAATACCTGCTTTCTTTTTGCAATAATACCAGTCCGATGTTCATCATCAGCTATATTATCATCCAGAATCTCCATTCCGACTTTCTGGCTTTTCCGTCTATTTGCATCCTGTTTGTTTCAGCTATTATCGGAAGCTTTATTTTCCGGCAGATATACCGCCGGCAGATGCAGCAGGAAGCAGCCCATACCTTCTCCTCAGCCGGCGTCGGATTTCAATTCCGGATGCTGGATTCAAGTATCATGAACAGCTTTGAAGCAATGGTAAAAGTCGGCGGATACATTATTCTCTTTTCCATTCTTCTGGAATTGCTGCAAAATCTGCATTTTAATTCCTTCCTCTGGAATATCGGCTTCCTGCCAATGATCGAAATCACCAACGGCGTGCCGGCATTGTGCAGCGTCGATATCTCCTTCCCGGTCCGCTATGCGCTGGTCATGTTTTTAGCGGCTTTCGGCGGGCTATGTTCAATCGCCCAGACCCAATGCATGGTCCAGGATGCCGACATCCCTATCCTGCCCTACATAATAGAAAAACTGGTCATCGCAGGGATAACCAGTCTGATTGCTTATATCTATACTTACATTACATAATTTTAAAAGTCTTCTTCCTCATAATTGTCATCATATTCTTCATATGTCACTGGTTCGGGTTCCGGCTGTGCGTTGGTCGGAATCCGCAGTTCAGAACGATTATTCTGCACCAGAGTATAACACTCCTGCAGCGAATTCACAAGACCGTCATATTTGGTTGTATAGCTGTCCAGTGTATGCCCGATGATATTTTCTGCATTACCGAGCAGATCATCAGCATATTTCATCGCTCCCATACGGATATCATTGGCATCATTAGTAGCATTGTCAAGGATCTGCTGAGCCTGTTCGGTCGCTGCCATAACAACCTCATTAGCCTGTGCATAAGCCTGCTGCATGATCTCATGCTCGCTGACCAGTTCGTTCGTGTGGATCTGTGCTTCTTCGATCATCCCTTCCGCCTTGGTCTGAGCATCAGCTAATATCGCATCTTTATTGGCAATAATCTTTTTATAGCGTTTAATCTCATCCGGTGTCTTCATCCGGAGTTCACGCAGCAACTCGTCCATCTGGTCTTTATTTACAATAATCTTAGTTGAAGAAAGCGGTTGAAACTTACAGCTGTCAATATATTCCTCGATTTCTTCAATAATTTGTTCAATACGGCTGCTCATAATTTACACTCTCCTTTTTCGTTGGTCTTATTCTTTATATATTCCGCAACTACCGGCGGAACAAATTGTGAAATGTCACCGCCAAATGCTGCAACCTCCTTGACTGTGCTGGAACTGAGATAAGAATAATCCAGACTGGTCGTTAAAAACAATGTTTCTATTTCCGGAGCCAGTTTACTATTTGTCTGAGACATTCGGAATTCATATTCGAAATCTGTGATCGCCCGCAATCCCCGAATGATCACTTTCGCTTCTGTCTGTCTGGCGAAATCCACCAGCAGTCCTGCAAATGGAATTACCTTCACATTAGGCAATTCTGCAATTACCTCACCTAATATTTTAACACGTTCCTGAACAGAAAACAACGGCATTTTTGTGTTATTATTCAAAACCCCGACAACTAATTCGTCGACGATGCCGCAGGATCGTTTAATAATATCCAGATGCCCGAAAGTCACCGGATCAAAACTGCCTGGATAAATTGCTCTTAACATATTTGTTCGCTCCCCTCTAGCCCTATAAACACATGCATGTTTGTTTTATATTCTTTACGTTTCATCAGGACATAACCCCAGTCCTCAAGATAAGAAAAATCGGTCTCCCGGGAAGCTTCCACAATGATCGTCCCATTCTCTTCCAGCAGTTCAGCTTCGGCCAGATATTCCAGCACCTTCTTCTCCAGTCCCTGATGATAAGGCGGATCCATGAATATGTAATCAAATCTGCGGCCGCCCTTCAGCTGTACCAGCGCCGTCAAGGCTTCGGTCGGCAATATTGTTCCCCGGTCGGTCAGCCTGGTATTGGCAAGATTGGTCCGGATACAATCTATCGCAGCCGGGTTGGATTCTACAAAAAAAGCTTCAGCAGCTCCCCGGCTCAATGCTTCGATACCGATCGCTCCGCTGCCGCTGAACAGATCCAGGAAGCGGCTGTCACCGATATACGGTGTGAGCATATTAAATAACGTCTCTTTAATCCGGTCAGTCGTAGGCCGGGTATCGAAACCATCCAATGTTTTCAGTTGTATCCGCTTTGCACTTCCGGCTATCACCCGCATATAATTCTCTCCACCTTTATGATATTTGTCCATTATACGTTATCCATCAGATAATTGTCAATTTCCACCAAAAAAAATTAAGATATATTGTTTTTGTTTTAATACATTCTTTCGTATTCCCCTTCCCGGTCTTTCGTGTTAAAATATTAACAATTAATTATTTACATAATGGAGGTGCAATGATGTTAAACACCAAATCTTACGATAAAATAGATACTATTTTATCATCCTACCAATCCGATCCCAGGTATCTGATTGCGATTATGCAGGATGTTCAGAAAGAATACCGGTATCTGCCGCAGGATGCTCTCGATTATCTGGCCGATCAGTTGGCTATCAGCGTCGCTAAAGTTTACGGTGTGGCAACTTTTTATGAAAATTTTTCTCTGGAAGCTAAGGGAAAATATGTCATCCGGGTCTGTGACGGAACTGCCTGTCATGTCCGCAAATCGCAAGGAATTTTAAAAACACTGCAGGAAGAACTTTCCTTAACCGACAAGACCGCGACCACTCCCGACATGCTTTTTACCGTTGAGACCGTAGCTTGTCTTGGCGCATGCGGTCTAGCTCCCGTATGCACCGTTAATGATGATGTATATCCCGCCATGACCCCTGAATCGACCAGAGATCTGATCCGCAGACTAAAGGAGGAAAATACTGATGAAGCTTAATAATGTACAAGATCTGAAACATGCTGAAGAAATGTATAACTCCTCTCTCGCTGCTCAGAAAAAACGCATCCTGATCTGCGGTGGTACCGGCTGTGTGGCTGGTGGGGCTTTTGATATTTTCAACCGACTGCAGGAGCTTATTGAAGAACATGACGTCTACTGTGAAGTCTGTATTGAGGATGAGCCTCATGATGCCAGTATCGGATTGAGCAAAAGCGGCTGTCATGGATTTTGTGAAATGGGACCGCTTCTTCGTGTTGATCCCGAAGGCATTTTGTATCTGAAGGTTAAGGTGGATGACTGTGAGGAAATATTTCAAAAAACTATTCTAAATGGTAAAGTTATTGAACGTCTCGTCTATAAAGAAAACGGCGAAATTTACCAACACCAGAACCAGATTCCATTTTATAAAAAACAAACCCGTATTGCTCTGGAGCATTGCGGTCAGCTGAATGCAGAATCCATTCAGGAGTATATCGCTGCCGGAGGATATGCCGCTGTCAGTAAATGCCTGTTTGAAATGACCCCGGAAAATATCGTCGCACTGATTTCCGATGCCAAACTGCGGGGCCGCGGCGGCGGTGGATTCCTGGCCGGCAAAAAGTGGGCCCAGGTACTGGCTCAGCCGGAGCCGGAAAAATATATCGTCTGTAACGGTGACGAAGGTGATCCCGGCGCTTTTATGGACCGCAGCATCATGGAAGGGGATCCTCACCGTATAATCGAAGGAATGATCATCGCCGGAATCGCCACGAAAGCCCATAATGGTTATATTTATGTCCGTGCCGAATATCCGCTGGCTGTAGAACGACTGCAGAACGCCCTTGACCAGGCTAAAGCCTTCGGACTCCTGGGTGATAATATCCTGGACTCCGGATACGGTTTCCATCTGCATATCAACCAGGGTGCCGGGGCATTCGTCTGCGGCGAGGGCAGTGCGCTTACCGCGTCTATTGAAGGCAACCGCGGAATGCCAAGGGTAAAACCACCGCGGACGGTTGAAAAGGGCTTATTTGAGAAACCAACCGTACTGAATAATGTTGAAACCTTTTCTCATGTTGCTCCCATCATCTTAAAGGGTGCCGGGTGGTATACCTCTATCGGTACACCGGACAGCCCGGGAACTAAGGCTTTTGCCCTGACCGGTAACATCAGCCACACCGGCCTGATCGAAGTTCCGATGGGAACCAGTGTTAAAGATATCATCTTTGATATCGGCGGCGGCGTAAAGGGCGGCAAACAATTCAAAGCTGTACAGATCGGCGGTCCCAGCGGCGGCTGCCTGTGTATGGATGAATCACACCTGAATATGCCTATGGACTTCGACAGTTTGAAAAAGCTGGATGCAATGATCGGTTCCGGCGGTCTGGTGGTTATGGACGAAGACACCTGCATGGTAGAAGTCTCCCGTTTCTTTATGAATTTCACCCAGAATGAATCCTGCGGAAAATGCGTTCCCTGTCGTGAAGGTACAAAGCGGATGCTGGAAATTCTCGAAAAGATTGTCACCGGCAATGGCACGATGGCCGATCTGGACATGTTGGAAGAACTGGCCGATACCATTTCCGCTACGGCTTTATGCGGCCTGGGTAAAAGCGCTGCTTCACCGGTAAAGAGCACCCTTCGCTATTTCCGCGATGAGTATATTGCCCATGTCCGGGATAAAGAATGTCCGGCTGGTGCCTGTGACGCTTTCCGCAATTATGAGATCGATGCCGGTTTATGCAAAGGCTGCAGTAAATGTGCCCGTGGCTGTCCGGTAGATGCTATCCACGGAAAGATTAAAGAACCTTATGTAATCGACCGGGAAACCTGTATCAAATGCGGGGCATGCGTCAGTGCCTGTCCGTTTAAAGCTATTAAGGAGGTGTAAAGAATGAGCAAAGGAATCATGTACATAAATGACCAGCGGGTAGGCTTTAACGGGGAGAAAAATGTCTTAGCGGTTATCCGCAAAGCCGGCATTGAAATCCCTACCTTCTGTTACTACTCTGAACTCTCCACCTACGGAGCCTGTCGGATGTGTGTTGTAGAAAATGAATGGGGCGGAGTCGAGGCTTCCTGTTCGATGGAACCACGAAACGGTATGAAGATCAAAACCCATACAAAGAAACTGATCAAGCATCGTAAGATGATCCTGGAACTCTTGCTGGCTTCCCATTGCAGTGACTGTACTACCTGTGAGCGGAACGGCAGCTGCAAGCTGCAGGAGCTGGCTAAACAATTCGGGATTACCGATGTGCGTTTCCAAAATACCAAAGAGGTAAAAGAACTCGATCAAACCAGCGGTGCCATCGTACGAAATCCCAATAAGTGTATTTTATGCGGTGATTGTGTCCGGGTCTGCAGCGAAATCCAGGGGATGGGTATTTTAGATTTCGCCCACCGGGGCTATGCTCTCGAAGTGGCTCCGGCTTTTGAGCGTTCTCTCAGCGAAACCAGATGTGTCAGCTGCGGGCAGTGTGCAGCGGTCTGTCCGACCGGGGCGATCACTATCAAGCAGGATATTGACCATGTCTGGGATGCCATCTTTGATGAAAACAAACGGGTAGTCGTACAGATTGCTCCGGCAGTCCGGGTCGCCGTCGGTGAGGTCTTCGGCCTGAAGGCCGGTGAAAACCATTTGGGTAAGCTGGTTTCCGCCTTGCGCCGGATTGGCTTTGATCATGTTTACGACACTGCTCTGGGAGCAGATCTGACCGTTATGGAAGAAGCCCGGGAATTTCTCGACCGGTTGAGCAGTGGCGGAACCCTGCCGATGTACACATCCTGCTGTCCGGCCTGGATCCGCTATTGCGAAACCAGTGCCCCGCATCTTTTAAACCACGTTTCCACCTGTAAATCACCCATGGAGATGTTCGGCGTCCTGGCGAAAGAATATTATAAAAATCTCAAACCAAATGATACGAAAGAGACCGTCGTAGTTGCCATCATGCCTTGTACCGCTAAAAAGACCGAAGCCGCCCGGGAGGAATTCAAAACCGACGGTATACCGGATGTCAATTACGTCCTGACAACTCAAGAGATCATCTCCATGATCAAGACCACCGGAATCCAGTTTGATGAGCTGGAAGCCGAAGCGCCGGGAATGCCGCTGGGAATGGGAAGCGGCGCAGGGATGATCTTCGGTGCCACGGGCGGAGTTGCCGAAGCGGTAATCCGCAGATGCATCGAGGACAAATCCACCCATGCTTTTGATCAGCTGGAGTTTCTCGGCGCCCGCGGCTCCGAATCGATAAAGGAATGTACCCTGCCCTTCGGTGACCGGGATTTGAAAATCGCTATTGTACATGGTTTGAATAATGCCAGAGAACTAATCGCCCGGGTAGAGGCTGGTAAAGTCTATTATGACCTGATTGAAGTCATGTCCTGCCAGGGTGGCTGTGTCGGTGGTGCCGGCCAGCCTTTCGGCCGGACCGGCAGGAAAAAGAAACGGGCCGCCGGGCTTTATAAATCAGACCGACTGACCAAGATTAAACGTTCGGAGCAGAATCCGGTAATTGACAGCCTGTATAATGGTATTTTAAAAGGACGCGAACATGAGCTGCTGCATGTAGAGTATAAAAAGTAATTCAATAATTAAGTGAAGTTTTGGGCCATCCGACGCAGAAACGGGCGGTAAGATATCTCACGTGAACGCAGGTAACGCTCTGTCAAGCTAACTGTTAACTACTTCTAATGACGCTCAGGAGAGCCTTCGCGTCAAGACTTCGTAAACAGTGGATCTTGCCAGAGCTAAGAGCACCTGCTGATTGTTCACTTAGAGATATCTTACCGCCCGTTTCTGCTGGTCTGATCCCCCATAACATATCCTGAATGATTGAAACTTGTTTATGTTAGGTTCCTTGTTTAACATGTTATATATAGTTGAATTCGCTGATTAGTTTGTTCTATTATTAAAAGCCAGAAAATCCCTCTTGATGTAGATGGATATTCTGGCTTTTAACATAGGTTAGTCTTTATCATTCGAAAATGTTATGGGGGAAACAGACCAGCGGAAATATCCTTAAGTGAACAATCAGCAGGTGTTTTTAGCGACGGCGAAATCCACTGTTTACGCAGACTTGACGCGAAGGCTCTCCTGAACGTCATTAGTCGTAGTTAACAGTTAGTTCGTCGGAGCGTTCCTGCGTTCACTTAAGGATATTTCCGCACCCCCCATAACATATCCTGAATGATTGAAACTTGTTTATGTTAGGTTCCTTGTTTTACATGTTGTGTATAGTTGAATTTGCTGATTAGTTTGTTTTATTGTTAAAAGCCGGAAAATCCCTCTTGATCTAGATGGGTCTTCCGGCTTTTAACATAGGTTAGTCTTTATCACTCTGAAAATGTTATGGGGGGATCAGACCAGCGGAAATATCCTTAAGTGAACAATCAGCAGGTGTCTTTAGCGACGGCGAAATCCACTGTTTACGAAGACTTGACGCGAAGGCTCTCCTGAGCGTCAATAGTCGTAGTTAACAGTTAGTTCGCCGGAGCGTTCCTGCGTTCACTTAAGGATATTTCCGCGCCCTTTTTCCGCGGCCTGGCAGCCAATCACTTCATAGCAGCGATACTGCCTACCGCCAACGCTACTCCCTCTTTATCTAATGATAATTTAATATCTTCAAGGATCTGCCAGCGTACGCCGGAGAACTGTTCGGTCTTGATCCATCCCCGCGCACCGATAATTACTCCGGCAGGCGCAAGATCAGAAACAAAAACCTGATGTTCTTCATTTTTTATGACCGACTCATTGCTTACTAAAACTTGCTCGATCACCTGTTTTGCTTTTTTCAGATCGGCATGATAAGATATCGTAATCTGCAGATCCAGCTGCCGGATATCCCGGGCCGTCACGTTGGTCAGACTGGAATTGGCCAGCGTTCCATTGGGAATTACGACCGTTTTGTTATCTACTGTCGATAGTTTCGTGTAAAACATCTGGATCTCTTTGACCGTTCCTTCATTCCCATGACTGTCTTCGATAATATAGTCTCCGACCACAAATGGCTTCAGCAGTAATATTAAAACACCGCCGGCAAAATTAGACAGACTGCCCTGAAGTGCCAGACCGATGGCCACACCGCCGGAAGCGACCAGTGCTGCAATAGAGGTGGTCTCAACGCCTAAATTGGTAACCAGAACGATAACCAGTAAAATATACAATGTCGTTTTGACCAATGAATTTACAAATTGTTCTACTCCCTTATCTGCCGAAGAACGAACCAGAGATTTTTGGGTCAGATTACAGATGCATTTGATGATGATCCGGCCGATAAAAAAGAATACCAGCGCCAGAATCACCTTAATCCCGAAGGTAGCAAGCTCTGGTAACTTACCTTGAAAATATGATTTAAATATATTTGCTTCCTGATTTAGGTTGTCGGTCACTTTGTTGACTACTTCTTCTGCCTCTTCTCCGATCCTTGTGGTGGTCAGTAATATCATCTTTAGATCGCCTCCTTTAAAGCTAAAAATGCCCCCAGATTTCCACGTTTTCCTTTTGATGCCCGGTGGGAAAACATTAATTTTTCATTACAACACGTGCAGAGGTTGGTTACTGCAAGATGCTCCTTTTTAATTCCGCAATCCAGCAATATATGTTGATTCGCCTGCCAGAGATTCAGCTGGAATTTCCCGTTTTCTTTAGCATAAAACAGATCATCCCATTTTTCCCCGGGGAAATGCTGCCGGAACTCTTCGATTACGTCCTCACTTACTTCATAACAATCCTGACAGATTGAAGGTCCAATGGCGGCCCTTACATCTTCCGGCCGGGTTCCGTATTGCTGCCCCATCTTCTTAAGTGTCACCTGCCCGATCTTGCCAACCGTACCGCGCCATCCGGAATGACTCAGCCCGATTGCCCGGTTTACCGGATCTATAAAATAAAGGGGCACACAATCAGCGTAAAAGGTGACCAGGCAAATCCCCGGCACATCGGTTATCATACCATCCACCTCTTCGTAATCCAACGGCTTTAGGATACCTTTGCCGCAGTCTTTTGCACTCACAACCCGCACATTAGTAGTATGAGTCTGTTTTGAAAAAACCATGCTATCATATGGTACGCCGATCGCATCGGTCATACGGCGAAAATTCTCTTTTACCGCTGCTTCCTGATCACCGCGTGTGAAACTTAAGTTCATTGTACTGCACACGCCTTCACTGATGCCGCCAAGGCGGGTAGAAAAGCCATGCCGGACAAGCCCGGTCTCTTCCAACAACGGATAATAAAGATATGGAACCCCATCTACAGTCCTTTCTTTCATAGTTTCATCTGCTGACTTATAAACCAATCCAATCCCCATCTGATCGACCTCCTTCCCACCCACCGCCTAAGAGGCGGGGGACTTACTTGGGATATTAAACTGTATAGTTGAATGCATTTGGAATCCACTCCAGTTCCTGCCCCTGAATACCGATGACATCAAAGCGGATTTCCATATATAAAAGGCCATGTACTGTTGTATAATACATGGCACACTTTGAAATCGTCCGTTGTTTCTTAATACCTACAGCTTCCAGAGGGCTTCCTTTTGAATCATCCCGGCGGTATTTTACTTCACAAAATACCAGCTGTTTATTCTTACGGGCAATAATATCAATTTCTCCTGACCGGCAGCGGAAATTATATTCTAATATCTCAAAGCCCTGCTGTTCCAGAAAGGTTCCGGCCTGCTTTTCATAATGGCTGCCGATCTTTCGTTTATTCTTCATCATACGTTTCCCATGATTTTCTGAATAAAAGCAGTCCTGTGTATCGGCGTCGGCCCCAGCTCTTTCAGGGCCGCAATGTGAGCCGCTGTTCCGTATCCTTTATTCTTACCCAGATCATATCCCGGCAGCACCCGATCATATTCCTGCATCAGCCGGTCCCTGGTCACCTTGGCAATAATGCTGGCCGCTCCGATGGAAATGCTTTTACCATCGCCTTTAATAATCGGTATCTGCTTGATCGCCACCCCCGGAATGGTCACTGCATCATTCAGCAGCAGATCTGGAATTACCTTCAGATTTTCGATGGCCTGCCGCATCGCCTCATAAGTTGCCTGCAGTATATTAATCTCATCGATCCGAGCCGGGCTTACCAACCCGATCCCAACCGCAACAGCCTGATTCATGATCTCAGTATACAGCATCTCCCGTTTCTTTTCTGAAAGCTTCTTAGAATCATTGATATAAAGGATCCGGCAGTCCTTTGGCAGGATTACAGCGCCGGCAACCACCGGGCCGGCCAGCGGGCCGCGGCCCACTTCGTCAATTCCGCAGATCATCGGGTATTTTTGATACTGTTTTTCATATGCGCATAATTGTTCAATCCGCTCCCGTTCGGCAGCAAGTTTTTCTTCTTTGGTGCTATTCATGATTAATTGCTCCTATTTTATTAAATGGATAAATCCGCACCCAGGCCCGGCCGACAAGGTCATCCCGGTGCAGTACTCCAACACTGGCACTGCGGCTGTCACGGCTATAATTTCGATTATCGCCGAGGACAAAAAATTCATCATCACCGAGGGTGATCGGTTCTTCTGCTATCCCGGGATCCTTCATGATTTCCCGACCATAGGTCTCACCTTCCAGCAGCTTGCCGTCAATATAGACATAGCCATCAATAACCTGAACGGTCTCGCCCGGCAATCCGATGATCCGTTTGATGTAATAAATTTTCTCCTGATGACTGTAAGGAAAGACAATAATCTCATACCGTCTCGGTTCCCTGAAGCGATAGGATATCTTATCCACAATTAAATTATCACCATCTTCCAGATTGGGTTCCATCGACTCTCCGAACACTTCAGTCCGCTGACCGACAAAAGTTATGATAAGATAGCACATCACAAACAAAAATATGATATAAGCACCCCATTCTATGAGGTTTTTCATATGCCCTGATTTTTGTTCAGTCTGGTTTCTCTCCTCCGACATACACATCCTTCTTTCTAAATCTCTTCTCTACATATTATACATATTCTTCCGGGAATTCAAGTGTTATCCTTCCCAGACGTCCATTTCGGAAATCATCCATCAGCAGCATGGACGCCTTCCCGATATCCAGTTCACTTCCCCGCAGGAGGCAATGACGCTCCGCTGCTATCTGAGCCAAACATTGATGCTCTTCCGCCGTTTCATTTATATGGTATTTCTCTTCCAGGATCCCTCTATACTTGCTTTTTAGAAATCCAATCAGATACATAGCCAAATCTTCGGTATTTAATATTTCATCTTTAATCGAACCGATATATGCCAGTCTGAGACCTACCTTCTGATCTTCAAACTTGGGCCAGAGTATCCCTGGTGTATCCAGCAGTTCGACATTTTTATTCAGCCGGATCCACTGTTTCCCTTTGGTAACACCAGGTTTATTACCGGTCTTCGTGCAGGCTTTGCCGGCCAGCGCATTGATAAAGGTCGATTTGCCAACATTGGGAATTCCCACCACCATAGCCCGTACCGGCCGGTTCAGGATACCACGTTTCCGGTCCCGTTCAATCTTTTCTTTACAGGCTTCCTGAATCACGCCCTGAATTGATTTAATGCCGCTGCCCTTCTTGGAATTCACCTTGACGACCAGAAAACCTTTCGCCCGGAAATATTCCGCCCAGGCTTCATTCCACTTTTCCTCTGCCAGATCTGCTTTATTCAGCAGAATCAGCCGGGCTTTATACTTACCCAGCTCGTCAATATCCGGATTTCGGCTGCTCATAGGTATTCTCGCATCGACCAATTCAATCACCAGATCGATCAATTTTATATTTTCCTGCATCATCCGTTTTGCTTTGGTCATATGACCCGGATACCATTGAAAATGCATATATTCCTCCGTTTTCTACTACCTGACAAATCCAAACCGCTTCTGAGGTAACAGGACAAACCATGCCTCCCCTTCTAATTCTGCCCGCTTTACATTGCCAATATCAGCCATCCGGCTGTCTTCGCTGCTTTCGCGGTTATCGCCCAGCACAAAGTACTCATCGCCGCCTAAACTTATCTTATCGGCAGCGATGCCCGGATCACTAATCACCGACGTCTCATAGTTCTCATTCAATACTTCGCCGTTGATATAAATCCGGCCTTCCCTGATCTGGACCGTCTCACCCGGCAGACCAATAATGCGTTTAATATAATAATGGGTGTTCTCATTACCGTTTGGCCTAAAAACGACAATATCTCCCCGCTTCGGCGTACTTATACTATATACGATGCGGTTTACCAGCGTCACATCACCGCTTTTCAGCACCGGGTTCATCGATTCTCCGTTATTAGTGATCCGCTGGCCGAAATACCATACAAAAACAAAGGCAAAAGCACAAACGAGCAAAATCTGAAAAGACCAGATTCCGACCTTCTGAAGCAACTCATAATTAATTCTCTTTTTCTCTCTGCCAAACCGCAGATCTCTTCGCTTCCATCTTTTCCCCATAATCCCGCATCCGTCCTGTATACAAATGAAGGGACAATACGTCATGTAATTGTCCCTTCCTCATTTACTATTTCACTAATTCTTTTACTTTTGCACGCTTACCTACACGCTCTCTTAAGTAGTTAAGTTTAGCTCTTCTTACTTTACCGCGCCTTATCACTTCCACTTTTTCAACGTTTGGTGAATGCAGCGGCCATGTCTTTTCAACGCCTACGCCGTTCGAATTCTTTCTTACAGTAAATGTCTCACGTGAACTTCCGCCCTGCTTCTTCAGAACGGTTCCTTCGAATACCTGGACTCTTTCTCGGTTACCTTCTTTGATCTTCGCGTAAACCTTAACGGTATCGCCTACTCTGAATTCAGGTGCGTTTTCTTTTACCTGTTCCGCTTCGATATTTCTAATAATATCATTCATTTTATGTGACCTCCTTATTATTTGGACGTTCTTAATACCACTTGTATCAGAGGACCATCTCTCTTCATAACTATCACATTCTATCACATTTCATAAGCCTTTGCAAGGATTTTTTCCGCTTCGGAAAGTTTCGCCTTAGCTAATAAATCCGGCCTTCTTTCGACTGTCCGGATGACCGATTGCTCCCGCCGCCATTTTTCAATATTCGCATGATGACCTGACAAAAGCACCGCCGGCACCTTTTTATCACGCCAGACTTCAGGCCGGGAATAATGCGGATATTCCAGCAGATCATCCTGAAAGCTCTCGAATTCCACCGAAACATTATTATGAAGCACTCCGGGCACCAGTCTGGCGATGGCATCCACCATGACCATGGCCGGTAATTCTCCACCGGTCAGGACGTAATCACCAATCGATACATAATCAGTGACGATTTCTTCCAGCACCCGCTCGTCAATACCTTCATAGTGCCCGCACAACAGAATCAGATCCGATTCCTGAGCAAGCTGTTCTGCCATCTTCTGATGGAAGGTCTGGCCCTGAGGGGACAGGTAGACCACCCGGGGCTTCTGCGGAAGCTTTCCGGCAACCGCCTGATAAGCCTGATAGACCGGCTCCGCCTGCATAAGCATGCCGGCTCCGCCGCCATATGGATAGTCATCCACACTGCTATGCTTATTAAAGGCATAATCGCGGATGTTGACTGCCTCAATCGACAAAAGTTCCTGTTCCATCGCCTTGCCGATGATGCTGGTATTCAATCCCTGCATCACCATATCCGGAAATAATGTTAATATATGAAAATTCATAATTTCACCTCTATATCAGCCCGTCCATCAAATGAACGATTATTTTGCCGGACACAATATCAATTTCTCTGACGCATTGTCTGATCACTGGAAGCAGCACTTCGCCATGCTCAATACTGTCTACTACATATACATCGTTAGCTCCGGTTTCCATCACGTCCTTCAGCGTTCCGAACTCCTGACCGTCATCAGTCATAACCTGCAGGCCGATCAGATCGGCCACAAAATATTCATCTTCCGCCAGCGGCACTGCTTCAGAGCGAGGCACCAGAAGCGGACAGCGGCGGTATTTTTCAATCTCATTTATATCATCAATCCCTTTAAATTTCAAAATTACTACTTTCTTAAAAAACTTAATACTCTGAATTTCCAAAGTCAGCCGCTCTCTGCCGGTATCTATGATAACCTGCTTCAGCTTTTTGAACCGCTGCACATCATCCGTAGTCGGAAAAACTTTCACTTCTCCCCGGATTCCATGTGTGGAGGAGATCACCCCCACTTGCAAATACTCTTCCATAACAACTCCTGTCTCTAAAAAGATTCTTTCAGTATAAACAAGCCAGGCATACTGCCCGGCTTGTTCGTTATTACATGATCTCTACGACAACTTTCTTGTCTTCTTTCGCAGCAGCAGCTTTTACAACAACGCGGATTGCTTTTGCAATACGTCCCTGTTTACCGATCACTTTCCCCATATCGGATTCAGCTACGCGTACCTCAAGCACGGTTGTTTTACCTTCTGCTTTTTCAGTAACCACCACACTATCCGGATCATCCACCAGAGATTTGGTGATTACTTCTACCAATTCTTTCATTACGTGCACCTCCGCATTCGACTATTTTTCAATGCCGGCTGCTTTGAAAATCTTGCCCACAATTTCAGTAGGCTGTGCTCCGGTATTAAGCCATTTTTTAGCTGCTTCTTCATTCACTTTGAATTCACTCGGATCTTTCGTCGGATCATAAGTACCGATTTCTTCAATAAACTTACCATCTCTCGGAGATCTTGAATCTGCAACAACGATTCTATAGAAAGGAGCTTTCTTTTGTCCCATTCTCTTCAATCTGATTTTTACTGCCATTGTCTCTCACCTCCTATGCGTTAGAATCTTATTGAACATTAGCAGTTCAATAAGCATGATATATGGATTAAAAAGGCATTTTAAATCCGCCTTTTTTCCCACCTTTTCCACCGAACATCCCCGGCATCTTTTTCATCATCTTGCGGGTCTGTTCAAATTGTTTCACGATCCGGTTTACATCTGCAATATCCACTCCGGCACCTTTTGCGATCCGGTGCTTTCTGGAGGGATTCAACACATCCGGATTGCGGCGCTCATATAACGTCATTGAATAAATGACCGCTTCCATTCTGGCCATCTGCTTTTCCGCGTCGTCCGTATCAATGTCCGGCACCTTCTTATTGCCGCCCATTGCCCCCAGGCCCGGCAGCATACTCATGACACTGCCAAGACCGCCCATATTCTTCATCTGCTGCATACTTTCCAGATAATCCTCAAAATCGAACTGGGCTTTTTTCAGCTTCCGGGTCATCTCTTTGGCTTTTTCTTCATCGATGTCCCCTTCGACCTTCTCGATCAGAGTCATGATATCTCCCATTCCGAGGATCCGCGAAGCCATACGGTCAGGATAAAACTGCTCCAGATCGGAGAGTTTCTCACCCATGCCGGCATACAGAATCGGGCATCCGGTTACCGCTTTGATCGACAGGGCCGCCCCGCCCCGGGTATCGCCGTCCAGCTTGGTAACGATGACACCATCTATTCCTATCTTTTGATTAAAGGAATCGGCAACATTTACCGCATCCTGACCGGTCATCGCATCTACTACCAGGATGATCTGATGAACGGTGACGGAATCTTTAATCTCCTGCAGCTCAGCCATCATGTCTTCATCAATATGCAGCCGGCCGGCCGTATCCAGGATAATCAGATCATGAGCATTCTTGGCTGCATGCTCCAGTGCCGCTTTAGCGATATCAACCGGTTTATGTTTATCGCCCATGGCAAAAACATCGACGCCCTGCTTCTCACCATTAATCTGCAGTTGCTTAATCGCTGCCGGCCGATAGATATCACAAGCTACCAGTAACGGTTTCTTACCCTTTAATTTGAATTTACCGGCTAACTTTGCTGATGTAGTGGTCTTACCAGCCCCCTGCAGCCCAGCCATCATAACGACCGTCTTGGCACTGCCAGGCTGAAACTTAATCTCGGTGGTTTCCGAACCCATCAGCGTAACCAGTTCTTCGTTTACTATCTTTATTACCATCTGCCCCGGGTTCAGTCCGGTCATGACATCCTGTCCCACAGCGCGTTCCTGTACGCTTTTTATAAAGCTTTTAACTACCTTGAAGTTAACATCTGCCTCCAGGAGTGCCATCTTAACTTCCTTCAGGGCGGTCTTCACATCCTCTTCAGTCAGCCGGCCCTTACTGCGAAGGTTTTTAAATACGTTCTGCAGTTTTTCTGTCAAACTGTCAAATGCCATTCTTATAACTCCTCTATGATCTCACTGCTAATCTGTCTGATCCTCTGAGCAAACTCGGCAGCGGGAATGCTGTCGTATTGCTCAGCCGCTTCTTCTATCTGACGAACCTTCTCTTTGACCAAGAGAAAGCGCTCTACCAGGTGCAGCTTGTCTTCATATTCCTGTAAGGACTTGCTGCACCTTTTGATAAGATCATGCACTCCCTGCCTGCTGATTCCTGCAGTAACAGCAATCTCACTGAGCGATAAATCTTCTGATACAAACTGTTCATAGATTTCTTTCTGATGATCGGTCAGAAGTTCACCATAAAAATCATATAATAATGACCTTTTTAATATTTCATCCATAGCTTATCACCTTTGTTATCATATAACAGGAAAAACGAAGTGTCAAGTATTTTTTCTTGACACTTCGTTTTTTTAATTTGTCACTGATATTCCAGTAAGCGTTTTATATTCAACTGTCCCCATCCCTGCTGATTCCGCGGCTGTTTCAGGTCATCGCAGATATCTCTGAGCCGTAGTTTTATTTCAACATTGGTAATGCTTGGGTATTTATCTATTAAAAGCGCAATCGCTCCGGCCACTACCGGCGTAGACATGGATGTTCCGCTCTTAACCGTATAATTTTTCTGGAATTTTTTCTGATAATGCGCATTACACGAAATAACCGCTGATCCCGGAGCTACAAGATCAGGCTTAAGAATACAGTCCTTAGTCGGACCACGGCTGGAATAATTGCGCGTATCCTTTCCCGCTGCGTTAAGGTAATTTTTATCCAGGGTTGACCCGACCGTAATAATCTTTTTACTGACTCCCGGGATAGTAATAGTACCATTCTCCGGTCCCAGATTTCCGGCTGCCGCGATCACCACCAGCCCTGCATCCCATGCCCGCTCGACCCATTTCAGAAGCTCTTTCTCCTGTTCATTGCCTTCATGGGGTAAGGTTCCGACCGATATATTCATGATCTTAATATTGAAGCGGTCTTTTTGGACAATAACCGTTTTGATTCCTTCTATTACATTGCGGATACAACCATCCCCCTTTTTATCCAAAACTTTTATCGGAATCAGATTGCACCTTGGCGCTATCCCGGCCAACTCTCCTTCCGAAAGCTTACCGTTGCCGCCGATAATGCCGGCGACATGAGTACCGTGTCCATTATCATCATAGATCATTCTCCTGCTATTAACGACATCTTTAAAAGCCGTAATTCGCTTACCAAAATCAGGATGCATCACAATTCCGGAATCGAGAACAGCTACACCAACATTTTCTCCGGTTAGCTTATATGTCAAAGTGTCTTCACACTCGTAATGAACCAATTCTTTGACTCGTTTCATATCTACAGTCCCTTTTTAATTTAGAATATTCCCGGAAAGCCTGTTCTGACAGTAAAAGTGATTTCATTAAATTATTTTCAAAAATCATAAACACATCCAAGCCCTGCTACATAATATGAACTGTAAATAAATATATTTGATGGAGGCAACAACATGAGTGAATTAAGTGCAACAAACTGCGGCTGCAATGATGACAGAGGTAACAATTCTTGCTTATTGATTATCCTTTTGCTTTGCTGCTGTGGCGGCTTTGGAGGCAGAGGCGGCGGATTCGGAGACGACTCTTGTCTGTTGATTATCATCCTGCTTTGCTGCTGCGGCGGCTTTGGTGGCAGAGATGGCTGCGGCTTCTAAGTTTCAGGCTTTGTATTTCAAAAAACTGCTGCAGGTGTAAAACACACCTGCAGCAGTTTTTTATTATATCAATATTCTACCGATACCACCTAAGTGTTGGTTCGGCATCCCTGGCCTTCTTGCTCCTCATCTTCGCTGTTTTCATTTTCCCTTTTTTTAATATTTAATTGACGCATACATTCCTCATCTATTTCATATATTGCATTACCATCAATAATTAATTTCTCTTTCATTTCTATTAATTTTATTCCTTTCAAAATTTTAGTCTATTTATTATATGTCAACATCTCATATTTTGGTATCTTTTCTCATATATATGATACAACGTTATATTTTTAGGAGATTTCTATGGAGCATGGCCCGCTTGGTCTTATGACCCCTTTTGATCGTTTGACCACGACGCAGGAACTACAGATGATGAAGCTGCTGCTTCCATATACTCCCGCATCTTCCCAGCCTATGCTGGCCGTTTTTATCAAAATCCAGGAACTTCAGAATACCATAAAATTCTTCGAGAAATTCAAATCCACAGATAAGATCCGGGCATTCGAAAAAAATATGTCTTCACCACTGGACTTCATAAACGAGCTGCGGCCCTATATGGGCGAGAAAGAGCGTTCGTCAATGGATTCGATGGTATCGGCACTGAGCATGATGGAGATGATGAACAATATGACGTCCGATGCCTCCGATGGAGGAATGGATCCAATGGCCATGATGAAAGGTATGCTGAATCCTGAACAACAAGAGGCATTTGAAACATACAACATGATGTTTGCAGCAGAATTTAATAATCAGGAGTCTTCGGATAGCGATAGTCCGGAAGATCTGCCTGAGACAGAAGGAGATGAGAACTTTGAACGATTGGATGAATAATGAAGCTTTTAAAAATATGGATCCGCTTAAAGTTGAGTTGATCAAAAAAGCTGCCGCGCAGACCAAAGGTAAAAGCGGAAACGCACTTGCCCCCATTATGATGGCACTGGTCACCAACGCAAATAAAGAGGGGATTCGTTTTAATTCCGATGAAATATCTTTAATCATGAATATTATGAAGGAAGGGAAATCCGCTCAGGAAATATCCCAGATGGATCAGATGATGAATATGGTCACTATGATGATGCAAAATCAGAAGAAGAAGGATTAATGTCCTTCTTCTTCTAAAATATATCATAATCATAAGCTTTGCCCGGCTGCTTCTGCAGATACTCCTGCAGGCGCTCAAACTCATTTTCCATCAATTTATATCCATGCTCATAGAAATTCATTAAAGTATCATAATTCTTTTCCAGACGCTTGACCGGCTTTACACCCGGACGCAGTACAAAAATATGTCCTTCTTCTTCCAGCCGTTCAATCAGATCCATCGTCCGGTTATACGCCAGCGGCCTTCTGACGATCGTTTTGACCAGATTCGGATAAGCACCGTAAACACGTTTGTAAAGCTTGGTTTCTCCTTTCAGGAGGTAACTCTTGCGGTATCCTTTTGCCCTGGTCAGGAAGATAATAATCTTCTTATTACCAATTTCCACTGCCCGCCGCAGCGGTACCGAATCGGCAAGTCCACCATCCAGATAGGGTTCTCCATCCACCGTAACCACCGGTGACACCAGAGGCATACTGCACGATGCCCGGCAGATCGACATCAACCGGGCCCGGTCAGCTTCCTCGGTCAGGTATTCGGCTTTTCCGGTCTTACAATTGGTCACGGTAATCTCACATACCATCTCAGAATCGAAATAGGTGTCATAATCAAAAGGATATACCTGATTGGGATATTGATTAAATACCATATCCATATTCATGATACTTTTTTCTTTCATAAAATCTCTGATCTTATAATAATAATCGTATTCCTTTTCTTTATGGATCCAGCAGTCCCTGGAACGTCCCAACTGTCTGGAGACATAGTCAACCGCATTACAGGAACCGGCCGATACCCCGATTACATGAGAAAAGTAGAGCCCCCTCTCCATTAAGTAATCAACTGCTCCGGCAGTAAACACACCTCTCGTTGCTCCTCCTTCTAACACTAAGCTTGCTGTTATCATTTTCTTACGCCTCACCTTCTTATACAATCTATTATATATGCTTTGACCGGCAGTGCAAACAAAAACTTTAGAAATTCTTGCCATTCCACCATTTGCGTGGTAATATAAGCGTTGGGTAAAGAAGCCAAAAATACAACTATAATTAGTAATATAGAGGAGAATAATAGAGATATGATCAGTACAAGCAACATCACCCTGCGGGTAGGGAAAAAGGCATTGTTTGAAGATGTCAGCATTAAATTTACAGAGGAGAACTGCTATGGCATGATCGGTGCCAACGGGGCAGGAAAATCCACTTTTCTGAAGATTTTATCGGGTCAGCTGGAACCGACCTCCGGAGAAGTGGTCATCACTCCCGGTGAACGTCTGTCTTTTCTACAGCAGGATCATTTCAAGTATGATGAATTTCTGGTATTAGATACAGTCATCATGGGAAATGCCCGTCTGTATGAGATTATGAAAGAAAAAGAAGCTATCTATGCTAAAGAAGATTTTACTGACGAAGACGGTATCAAAGCCAGTGAGCTGGAAAGTGATTTCGCTGCCATGGATGGCTGGGAAGCCGAATCGGATGCAGCCACGCTGTTAAACGGTCTCGGCATCGACACCGAGCTTCATTATAAATATCTGAAAGACCTGACCGGTGCCGAAAAGGTGAAAGTACTGCTGGCTCAGGCTTTATTCGGGAATCCTGATATCCTGCTGCTGGATGAGCCGACCAACCATCTGGATCTGGATGCGATCGCATGGCTGGAAGAATTCCTAATTAATTTTAACAATACGGTAATCGTTGTCTCTCATGACCGCTATTTTTTAAATAAGGTATGTACCCAGATCGCTGATATCGATTACGGCAAGATTCAGTTGTTTGCCGGAAATTACGACTTCTGGTACGAATCCAGCCAGCTGCTGGTCCGCCAGATGAAGGAGGCAAATAGGAAAAAGGAAGATAAAATTAAGGAACTGCAGGAATTTATCTCCCGTTTTAGCGCCAACGCTTCCAAATCCAAGCAGGCGACCTCCCGTAAACGGGCACTGGAAAAAATTGAACTCGATGAAATTCGCCCTTCCAGCCGGAAATATCCTTATATCGACTTCCGTCCAAGCCGCGAAATCGGCAATGAAGTGCTGACAGTAGAAGGTCTTTCCAAGACCATCGACGGTGAAAAGGTTTTGGATGATCTTAACTTCACTTTAAACCGTGAAGATAACGTTGCTTTTGTCGGCAGCAATGAACAGGCTAAAACGATCCTGTTCCAGATCCTCACTGGTGAGATGGAGCCGGATGAAGGAACCTATAAATGGGGTATCACTACATCTCAGGCTTACTTCCCGAAAGACAGCGGGAAAGAGTTTGATAATGATTACACCATTACCGAATGGCTCACTCAGTATTCTGAAATCAAGGATGTCACCTATGTCCGCGGCTTCCTGGGACGGATGCTGTTCGGCGGTGACGACGGTGTAAAGAAGGTTAAGGTGTTATCCGGCGGCGAAAAGGTGCGTTGTCTGTTATCCAAGATGATGATCTCCGGATCAAATGTCCTGATTCTGGATGAACCGACTAACCATCTTGACATGGAATCAATCACCGCTCTGAATAACGGACTGATCAAATTTCCCGGAGTACTCCTGTTTACCTCACGCGATCATCAGATTGTTGAGACAACGGCCAACCGGATCATGGAAATCGTGCCCGGCGGAAAACTGATCGACAAGATCACCACCTATGACGAGTATCTGGCCAGTGATGAAATGGCTCGAAAACGCCATGTATATACCATCACTGAAGAAGATAATTAAAGATAAAGACAGAAAAGGGGCGTTGCACCAGCACTTATTGGTGCAACGCCCCTACTTTGATTCCATTAGTCTACCAATCTCTCACCTGCTCATCATAATAGATGATACCTTTTTCCAAAATACGGCATTCATCTTCTTTTATCTCCAGTATATTCACTGCACAATTTTTCTGCACCTTATCCTTCCAGAAATCCACCAACAAACGATTATCGGCAATTGCCAGAAAAGCGCTGACTACGACTCCATGTCCAACCATCAAAATATTGTCATCGGGATGCCAGGTCCCGGCAATTTCAGCTATTAACGATGATACCCTTTTCTGCACATCGATAAAAGAATCTCCTCCATCCGGCGGCTGATATCGCTCCGGTGCGGTAAAGAAATCTATAAATCCTTTGTCGGGAATCTCCCAGTTATCCCTGGCACAGCATAATCCTTCATATGGACCAAAAGACATTTCCTTCAACCGTTCATCTACGATCAACGGGATATCCCGTCCCTCCAGAATCAGCCCCGCCGTTTCTTTAGCCCGTTCAAGAGGGCTTGCGTATGCCACCTGAAAATCAATCTGGACCATCCCTTTGGCAGTATCCCGTGCCAGCTGACGGCCAAATTCATTAAGTGGTATATCGGCGTGTCCCTGAAGCCTTCGTTCCTTATTCCAATCGGTTTCACCATGCCGCATGATATATATTTTCATCCTTTCACCTTTCCCCTTTGTTTGCTCTTGTTTTTATACCCCGTGCGCTATATAATTAATATGATACCAGGATCAAAAAGTAGGATTGCGGGAGCACAAAGTTCGCAGCAATCCGTAGGTATCAGGGGGCAAAATACCTTTAACCCCAACATCATTAATATCAATATAAGGAGGCAATATAGTATTGGAAAAAATCACAAGTTTCACTATTGATCATAATAAACTGACCCCGGGTATCTATGTATCACGTGTAGATTATGCAGAATGCTATCCCATTACCACCTTTGATCTGCGTATGGCTAATCCCAATGAGGAACCGGTCATGAACACCGCCGAAATTCATACCATCGAACATCTGGCTGCGACCTTTCTCCGCAATCATCCCGATTACAGCAGCAGGGTGCTCTATTTCGGACCAATGGGCTGCCGGACCGGATTTTATCTCCTGCTGACCGGCCAGTACAAGTCGCAGGATATTGTACCTCTGATCTATGAGATGTATCTTTTTATTGCCGGTTATGAAGGCGAAGTGCCTGGTGCTTCGGCAAAAGACTGTGGTAATTACCTCGATATGAATCTGCCGATGGCCCGGTACCTGGCCCATAAATATGTAAAAGATGTATTAACCGATCCGCAGCCGGAACAGCTGAACTACCCGGAATAATACTAATAATCTTTGGTTTTCAGGACCACCTTCCTGATGTAGGAAAAGGTTTCTTTCTCCCCTTCCTTAGCAAGCATTACCAGCAAATCTTCCAGCAGTATTCGGGTATCCTTATGGATCACCAGAAAGTCTGCTCCCCGTTCATAATATTCCAGCGGATCAGTATCTTTATACTGATTCTTCCGATAGATTTTGGATGCCGCGATGCGGTCCATCACCATCTCGACCACATATTTTTTCGGCATTTTCATACCGACCAGTCCTTCCTCCTTTTTCAAACTGTAATCGATCCAATATTCATAATGATGTTTGTTTCTGCCCTTATGATGCAGCCATGCAGAAGAATATCCCAGCTCTTCCCGTTCGGCATTATTCGGACTGCGATTGCCTTGATAATACATACAGCCAATACGGAATTCAGCCCAGGACAGTTTCGATATATCATGAAGCAATCCCTGTTTATATAAGCTTACCTGAAAGCAATACTTCATGACCAGTAATTTATGGTGTGTAATTGTACATAAGTGCTTCCATGTCTTCACGGAGTTACCTCTGCTTTCTATATCAGTTTCTTTAATATATACAATATCAATAAATGAAGCGGATAAAATATATAGAAAAAGTATTTCATCTTCGGCCCTTGCCGGCCATTATATAATGCCACCGGAATCGCCGCAAGTCCGCCATATAACTGAATTCCAAAAATCGGAAAAGCGATTGCCGCATTACCGGCAAGGATACTGAGCGCTCTCATCCAAGCCGGTCGTTTAAAGGCCAGATGTATACATAAGATTAAGATCAGGCCGGCAGAACGGTAATCGCAGCAGATCAGATCGGCGATCAGCATACATATGACCGCGCTGGCCAATTTTACAGGCCAGCCGTAATTCCGTTCAAATAAGATCAGCATAAAAATCCCCAATGCCAGAGTAAAAAACACATTCTGATGGGAGAATTCCAGCATCGTATCACGAAAGGCCAGATCAAAGATGATCTCCGTCGCAAAAGCAAAAATAAGCAGCCGCAGCATATAATTCCAGACATTTCTGGTATAGTGAAATCCGACCACCAGTAAAAAGGCAAAAATCGGAAAAGCTAATCGCCCGATAACCCGCAAGACAAGGTACTGCGGAAATAAAATTGCGCCGACGTGATCAATTACCATGATGAGCATCGCCAGTACTTTCAAATGAAATGAATTAAATATACCAAAATTCTTTGTATCTTCCACTGTCATCCTACTTTCCGATAAAAATTGCCGTTGACCGCGCTTTCATTAATACTGCCTTTTGGTCTTTTAACAGCAGCGCCTGTTTAAAAACACCCTCTTCTGTGGCCATAACCTGATACCATTGCTTATCTTTTTTCAATGCCGGCAATGCCAGGCTGTGATCCAGCCAGTGCATATTGTATGCTAAAAAACAAGCTTCTTCACCTTCTGAAGCACTATAATACACACCAAGATGGCGGCTGGCAGTCTCCTGCGGTATCTGCCATGCACTTTCACCGTGATAAGAAACATCCGGCACACCACTGCTGGTTTTGTCCAGACCCAAAAGCTCATCTTCGCGATGGATGAGCGGATGAGACTTACGGAAGGCAATCAGATCCGCCGCATAATCGTGCAGCGCCTGTTCCTTTTTATATTTGCTCCAGTCCACCCAGCCCACTTCATTATCCTGGCAATAGACATTGTTATTGCCCTTTTGGGAATTGGCAAATTCATCCCCGGCCAGGATACATGGGGTCCCCTGTGCAGTCAGCAGCAGAAAAAATGCATTCCGCATCTGCTTCCGCCGCAGCGCATTTACCTTCCGCTTCCTGCTTGGCCCTTCTTCACCGCAGTTCCAGCTGTAATTGTAATGCGGGCCATCCTGATTATACTCACCATTCGCCTCATTGTGCTTACCATCATAAGAAACCAGGTCCCAGAGAGTAAATCCGGTTTGATTCGTAATGTAATTAAAGATACCTTCTTTGGCAGAATGGTTCCGCAGCCAGGTGATTACTTCTGCAATCATATCTTCGTCACCCTTTAAAAATCGGCGCATGACATTCTGGAATTCTTCCCGTTTTTCCATAATCTTGGTACCGGCCAGAAGCGGATCCTGCTTAATGATATCCACCGGTACAGTATATGGATTCAGGATAAATCCATCAACATGGTATTCCGTTCGGTAATAGCGCAGACATTCGCCAATCGTTATCTTAGACGTTTCCGCAGTAAAAGGCAGGTCAAGCACCACTTCGATCCCGGCTGTATGAAAGGCCTTAATCATTTCTTTTAGTTCGGTGACACTGTCTCCTGCCACAGAATAGGATGATTTCGGAGTAAAACAGTAAGCCGGACCATATCCCCAATAATTACAATAGGTTCCATTTTCTTCAAATTCGTAAACCGGCATGCACTGGATCTGATTGATACCCAATTCGGTCAGATAAGGTATCTTTTCCATCAGGCCTTTAAAAGTACCTTTATCTTTGACCCGGGCTGCCGGATGCATGGTAAATCCCCTGACATGCAGGCTGTAGGCTACTACATCGTGATAAGGAATTTTAAGCGGCCGGTCGCCGTCCCATTCAAAATTACGGTCAGGGATTCCGGCCCTTATCCCATGGGCACCGCTCTTGTTTTTCTGCCCCCATGTTTCCTTTCCGATAATACGCTTTGCATAAGGATCTATAAACACTTCCCCGTCCGCCCGGAAATTATATTCATATGAAACAGCATCGTCGCCGGAAAGGGCCAAAAAGAACACATCACCGGAAAGCGGCGAACGTTTCATGGTAAAAACCTTGTCGGGAGCAGCACTTCCGCTTTTATACAGCAAAAGCTCACAATTGCTGCAGTCGCTGCGGGCAACCGAGAAATTCACTTTTCTTTCTATAATTGCCGCTCCGAACGGCAGCGGGCGCCCTTCTGTTTGCTTCATCGCTTTCTCCTTCCGATATGATCCTATTGCCATCCATCACTTCCATATAGCTCAACATTATCTTTATCAATAAAAAATACTTCCGTATATGTTTCTTTTTCATAATCTTCGCCGCGCATCATTGCCAGGCCGATATTGGCAGCGGCCTTTCCCATGCTGATGGGCGACTGCGCTGCTGTACCGGCAATCAGGGTCTCTGCTTTGACCAGTTCCTTTTTCAGATCCGGCGACCCATCCACACCGTAGATCAGGATATCTTCTAAACCGGCATCATTGGCCGCCACCAATGCTCCTAAAGCGATTTGATCATTGCCGCACATTACCGCCGCAATATCTTCTTCTTCCGCAAAGATTTCTGCGGCTGCTTCAAGCGCCAGCTTCAGATCACCTTCCACATCCCGGCGGACAATTATTGTAAAACCGTTTTCAGCTTCCGCAATCGCCTCTTCAAAACCGGTGATCCGGTCAATAATTGAATTCGTATTGAGACTTTCCAGAATCACAACCTTGCCGCCTTCCGGAGCCTTTTCGAGCAGGTCCTCCCCACAAAGAAAACCGGCATTTTTATTATCCGAACCAATATAGGTATCTGCATAATCGGTATCCTTAATGTGCGTATCCACGTTGATAATCCTGACATCGGCTTCGTTCAGCGCTTCCAGAGCCGGCTGTATCGCTTCCCAGTCGACCGGACTCAGGAAAATAGCATCAATACCTTCATTGATCATCTCCTGGATCTGCTGAAGCTGCAAGTCCGAATCCTGAGACGGATCCTTTGTGATCAGTACTCCTTCTGCGCCTTCAATCACTTCACGGATTGCTGCTTCTAATGTAATATAAAACGGATTGTCCATCGTAATACAAGAAAACCCAAAGGTATATTTTTCTTCGTTCATTTCGTCTGAGCTTACCGGTATTGCATTATCTTCTTCTGTTCCGACGTCATTTTTGCAGCCGCTCAGAAGACTGAAACAAAGGACCAGACACATCAGTATTTGTAGCTTTTTCTTTTTCATATTGTTCCTCCCGGGAGATAAATATATCCTATTATATTTTAACTTGTTTCACCGCGATGTCAATAGTTTTCCCTTGCAATTCATAAGCATGTCTGTTAGAGTGAAACTATAAAGCAAAAGGAGACATAAAGTATGAGCGAACATAATTGCAACTGTCCGGAAGAAAATTGTGATTGTCAGAACGAAGAACTGACAGTAACTCTTACACTCGATAATGATGAAGAATTAGAGTGCGTAGTTCTTACCGTCTATGATGTAGGCGGACAATCATACATCGCTTTGCTTCCAATCGACGAAGACGATGAAGCGGAGGATGGTGAAGTGTACATCTACCGTTTCTTTGAAGATGATAACGGAGAACCTACTTTAGATAACATTGAAGATGATAACGAATATGAAGCTGCTGCTGATGCCTTTGACGAATGGCTGGATGCACAGGACTTCGATGACATCGAAGATTAATCGGATAACTGCTCAATAAAACGGGAAGAACTTAGTTCTTTTCCGTTTTTTTCTTTTACAAAACTAATATACAGCTGTTGTTTCGCTCTTGTCAAGGCAACATAGAAAATCCTGCGTTCCTCCTCTATCTCTTCATCCATAACCGCCTTTTTATGGGGGATACAGCCTTCATTTGCACCAATGATAAACACCGTTTCGAATTCCAGGCCCTTGGCACTGTGCATACTCATCAGCCAGACCCCTTCTTTTTTCTGTCTCCGTTTATCCTTTTCTGAGCGCAGATGCTGGTTATACTGGACAATGCCAGCTAACCACTCCGTCAGTGATGAAGAATTCTTGGCCCGCTCTTCCAATTCTTCCATTACCTCAAATAAAGGCTCTTCCTTTATCCGCCGAGCTACCGCATATTCACGCAGGAAACAATCATAGCCGATCCGTTTCCGGATATACGTAATAGCTGCATAAGGCGCCATTTTACTCAGCATTTTCACATCCTCCTCAAATTGATCAATATAATCCTGCATCCACTCCAGGTCTTCATAGTACCATCTGAGGCTTTCAAAGGTAATCTCCTTCTCATCCAGACTATCCCGCTTAATATAGCGGTTGGGCCGGTTGCTGATCCGCAGGTAATCAGCCCGCAGCCTGCTGCCGGCGGCAAGCTTTATATAGCTGATGATATCTCTGCTGATAAAATGCTCATATATGCTGGTAATCTGTTCTTTCATATAAAATGGTATTGCGTGCTCTAAAAACGTCTCCACCAGGCAGCCGGCATCTGACTTCGACCGGAAAAGAACTGCCATCTGCTCCAAAGCAGCTCCCTGCTCCAATAATTTACCAATCTTTCCGGCAATTGCACGGCTTTCTGCCGGTGCATCGGCAAATTCCGAAATACAGATGCTCCCTCCGTGATCCTGATGCGCTCTAATCTCTTTCTGAAACCGCTTTTGATTATGCCGGATCACTCTTTCGGCATTGTTCACCAGATCCGCAGCGGCACGGAAATTAATGTCCAGGATAATTTTTACCGCTTCCGGATAGTCCTTTTCAAATCCCAGCATAATCGAGGGGTCCGCACCGCGGAAGCGATAGATTGACTGGTCATCATCTCCGACGATGAATAAGTTCTTCCTTCTGCTGCTCAGCATCTTTATTACTTCATACTGGACCGGATTGATGTCCTGGAATTCATCAATCAGGATATACTGAAAACGATTCTGCCATTGCTCCAGAATAGCCGGATGACTCCGGAATAATTCACAGCACTTTACCAGCATATCGTCAAAATCATATTTGCCAATACGCTCCTTTTGCTTCTCATATTCTTTTTCGATTCGCTCAAAAATTTCTGTTTTCAAACTACTTATTTGAAGTGCTGCCGGATCGCCCCCGGGATAGCGGCTTTTACGCCGGCCAATTTCCTTCAGAATATCGGTTATCAGATTCTGATCCGTTTCCAGATTAGCTGCTTCACATGCCTGCCCAACAAGCTGAAACTGCTCCTGTTCTCCCAGAAAATTATTAGCTGACAAGTGATAACTCCATTTCAGAATACCATAAAAAATGCTGTGAAAGGTCCCGAATGTCACTGGTACATTCCGGCTTTTCATCAGATAATAAAAACGTTCACGCATTTCACCCGCAGCCGCTTTTGTAAACGTCACCACCAGAACATCTTCCGGCCTGACGTTATATTTCTTGATCAGATATTCAATTCGTTTTACAATGGTAAGGGTTTTGCCGGAACCGGGACCGGCAAGGACCATACATGGTCCTTGTAGATGTGTGATCGCCCGGTACTGTGCCTGACTTAAGCTCATAAGATTATCTTTCTAATCGTTCGATTGCCTGTTTGATCCGTTTCACTGATTCTTCTCTGCCCAGTATCTCCATTATCTCGGTTGCTCCGCCCGGAGTGTTCTGTTTCCCTGATACTGCGATTCGAAGCGGCCACATAGCATATCCGTTCTTACATCCTTTTTGCTCCACATACCCTTTTAAGACTGCAAAAAGAGCGTCATTGCTATAATTATCCTGAGTTTCAAATAATGGCAGCATTTCCTTCAATACTTCCAGTGCTGTCTGCGAATCGGTCTTCATCTTTTTATGGCTGTAAATATCCATGTCGTAATCTGGTACCGCTTCAAAGAAATCAATCTGTTCGGCAATGTCCGGCAGTACTTCAACCCTGGTCTTAACCATACCCGCCAGCTTATGCAGATCATAGTTCTTGGATATGCATTCTTTTAAAAATGGTTCGGCAAGCTGATAAAATGCATCATCATCCATCGCTTTTAAATACTCACCATTCATCCATTTCAACTTCACTACATCAAACACCGATGGTGCTTTGTTCATATGATGATAATCAAAAACATCGATCAACTCTGTCAGGGAGAATATCTCCTGATTATCAGCCGGGCTCCAGCCCAGCAGAGCGACATAGTTGACTACCGCCTCACTGACAAAGCCCTGATCAATCAGATCTTCATAGGAGGAATGCCCGCTCCGTTTACTCAGTTTCTTGTGGTTCTCATCCGTAATCAAAGGACAATGTACATAGGTCGGTACTTCCCAGCCAAAAGCTTCATACAGACGATTGTATTTGGGTGCCGAAGATAGATATTCGTTTCCCCTGACTACGTGGGTGATACCCATCAGATGATCATCCACAACATTGGCAAAATTATAGGTCGGATACCCGTCCGATTTTATCAAAATCATGTCATCCAACTCCGCATTCGGAACGCTGATATCACCGTAAATATCATCATGGAAAGTGGTCTCTCCGTCGGTCGGCATATTGATGCGGATAACGTGTGGAATACCGGCAGCCAGGTTCTGATCTATTTCTTCTTTACTAAGATGCAGGCAGTGCTTATCATAAACTACGATGTTTGTCCCGTCTCCCGATACCGAAGTTTTTAACGAGTCCAGACGCTCCTTACCGCAAAAACAATAATAGGCGTCTCCCTGATCAACCAGCTGCTTCGCGTATTTCAGATATATGCCCTCTTGGTTCCGCTCACTCTGCACATAGGGACCCACACCGCCGTCTTTGTCCGGTCCCTCATCATGAACCAGTCCGGTCTTTTTCATTGTCCGGTAGATTATATCCAGAGCCCCCTCCATAAAACGTTCCTGATCGGTATCTTCAATACGCAGGATAAAATCCCCGCCTTCATGCTTTGCAATCAAATACGCATATAACGCCGTTCTCAAATTTCCAACATGCATCCGCCCGGTTGGACTGGGTGCAAATCTTGTCCTTACTTTTCCCATCCTTTTCTGCTCCTCTTTCATTTTTTACTCTTCATACCAGCCCTTACATACATCCACCCATTTACGGTATCCTGAACTGATTTCCAACTGCGCAATAGATAATTCAATCAAACTGCGCTCGCTGCCACAAGCCGGGAAAACGGTTTCAAACCGTTTCAGTGATTCATCCAGATAGACTTCTACCTCTTCATTTACCCCAAAAGGACAGACTCCGCCAACAGCATGCCCAATCTTGGACTCTACTTCATCCAAAGCCAGCATCTTGGCTTTGGCACTAAATTCAGCTTTATATTTGCCATTATGCACTTTTGCATCACCGGCAGTCACCACCACCAGGCTGCGCCCATCAATCCCGAATGACAGTGTCTTAGCAATACGTGCCGGTATGCAGCCAATCGTCTCAGCAGCCAGTTCCACTGTCGCTGTTGAAACATTAGTTTCTACTATCTGCTGATCCAGTCCCCACTTTTTTAAATGTTCTCTTGCTTTATCTACTGACATATATTAATCCTCTATCCTTTGTTTTTTCAGTCTGCGTTTTCTCCAGTAACTAAATTGAAATAATTCTCTCGGAACAGAAAATACAAAGACAATTGCGATCACAATCGCAAAAGCCAGCTTTAAGGCTTCCAAACCATTATGGGCCGCCTCCGAAAGGTTTTCAGTCACCAGATGGTAGGCCGTATAATATACACTGGTGCCGGGCAATAGCGGAAATATCCCCGGTACCAGGAAGATAGTAATCGGACATTTCAACCACACCGCCAGAATCCGTGCCATAAGTACCACCAGCAGCGTCCCGGCAAAAGTCGCAACCGTTGACGACGTCACTGCCAGCAGCAGATAATAACATAGCCAGCCCATCGATCCGGTAATGCCGCATCCGATATAAAATTTTTTAGGAACATTAAATAATACCGAAAAACAAATCGTCCCGAAAAAAGAACAGATAAGACTTGCAATCATTTCAACAGACCTCCTAATATATAGTTATACATCGACAACATACAGCCGACGCCAATGGCAATATATACAAAGACCAGCAGCGCATCAATGATCCGGACCGTGCCGGAAATAAAATCACTGTTGGCAATATCACGGATGGCATTGACAAAGGCCATCCCTGGTATCAGCGGCATGATCGATCCAATGATGATCTTATCCCTGGCGATATCAAAGGGTAATCCCAGATATCCCGCACTAATTGCTAGAACAGTAATAAAGGCTCCTCCGATAATATTTCTGATCATTCTCGATAAACTGTGTCTTTCCGAGAATATTACGATGATATAGAGCAGAATATCGATCATCAAGGTAATAATACTCTCCCATACATTTCCGCCCAATAAAAAGCAAAAACAAGCGCCGCCCAGACCAGCTGAAAGGGTCCGAAAATAATCCCGCTTCGGCGGCATCTGTTTAATCTCATCCATTCTGCCAAAAGCTTCAGAAAGCCCCACTTGACCGGCGGAGATTTCCCGGGACAGGTTATTAACTTCGGTCACAATTCCCAGATGGGTGGCTGACAGCGGTACATGTTTAATTTGTGCAAATATCTGTTCACCATTTTCATCGGCTGTCACAAAAATCCCATTACTTAAGATAAAACTGTCAAAATTATTAACACCAAATGATTTACAGACATGCTCTATAGTTTCTTCCACACGAAAAATCTCCCCGCCGTTTTTCAGCAGGGTTTCTCCCATATCCACCGCCAGATGCAGTACCCGGTTCATATTCTGTTCTTCTTCTATATTTATATCAACAATTTCTATTTCTTCCAATTCTTAATCTCACTCCTGTTTCCCACTGCTTACATACACTTGTTAAATCTTATTTATTATATCATGTTATAACGAAATCACAAGAAAAACCCAAGAAAAATCCTAAAAGAAAAACCCAAGCCGGGCTAGTTTGGCTTGGATTTCCCTTTATAATCGGATTATTTAATTAATATAACCTGTTTTTTTAAGCTCTGCTTCTGCTTTTTCGCAATTAGCTTCTGATACCAGGATGATCGGGCCCGTGCAGCCCATCCCGCTCTCCGCGTAAATACCAGCCTTCCAGAGTACCTGCACACCATCCTCCAGATCCATGATCTCAATCCCCGAAATCTGAGCGGTTACCGGCTCTTTCGGCGGTGCT